>SDBT01000249.1_pt1 | contig 80744 bp, 80 predicted proteins | sample 2277101 | NCBI WGS metagenome assembly SDBT01 (sample SAMN10404973, study PRJNA504765) | marine sediment metagenome | isolation source: marine sediment core GS10_PC15, 103 cmbsf | place: Arctic Ocean: Southern Knipovich Ridge | collected 2010
ATTCATGGTTGGAGAATGTTTCTTTAGCCTGGATCCTACCTCTTTAGAGGCTCTAAAAAAATTTCAATCGGTTATAAATCGATATTCTTCAAGTAAACAAGCGGAAAGCGCTTCCTTGCGAATTGCCGAAATCTATTACAATAGAAAAGATTATTCAAAGGCTTTGGACTCTTTAGAAAAAGCTGAAACCAGATACGCTAAAGGATATCTTCAGTATGAAAGACTACTGCTTAAAGCACAATGCTACATCATTCTTCAACGCTTTGAAGAAGCGGAAAAAATTCTTACCAATTTAGTTTCTGAGCAACAAGCATATGTGGAAGATAAACGTTTTAACTATATTTTTGGATTGGTTAATTACCAACTGGGGAAGGACGATTTAGCTTTAAAAAATCTGGAGGAAGTTGATTTACCAGAAGCTCTTTTATTCTCATCCAAATCATTGGTCCGTTTGAAAAAGCCTCTTTTAGGCATAGAAAAATTAAAAGACATTATTAATAAATATCCAGAAACGTCTCTTCAGGAAAGGGTAAACTACCTTATAGGCGAAGCCTTCTTTGCTGCAAAAGACTACATCAGTGCTATTCATAGCTACGAAAGATTTCTTTACCGCTACTCTCAAAGTAGCTTAATTGGTCCGGCGATTTATAAAATTGCCTCTTCTTATTTGGAAAAGGGGGACTATCTGCAAGCACGAAGTAGTTTTCAATCTTTTTTGCAGACTGAACCTAAATCGGAGTTTGCCCCACGGGCAATTTATTTGATAGGGGAATCTTTCCTCAGGGAAGAAAGATTTAAGGAAGCCTGTTTTGCCTATGGAGATATGGTCAGTTCCTACCCCAATGATTTTTATTCACCGAATGCTCAATTTAAGCTGGGATGGTGTTATTTTAATTTGAAAGGTTTTCAGCAAGCAAAATCTTCACTTATCAAATTCAAACAACTCTATCCAGGTCATCCATTATTGCCTGAGGTTGAGCTGCTCCTGGGAAATACTTTAACCGAACTTAAACTTTATATGGCTGCTTCAGATGTTTACCAGAGAGTGATTGACCAAACCAAAGAGGTTGAAATAAGGGAAGTGGCTCTTGCCCTGATGAGTAGGGCCAATTATTTAGGTGAAAATTATACTGCTCTGGTGTCAGGATGTCGCTACCTTCTCAATCAATTTTCTCCAAGTAAGAGTCCCTGGCGACTAATAACTTACCTCTATCTTGCTGAAGGTTACCTCAAGCAGGGGATGCATAACGAAGCAATCGAGCTTTATAAACTAATACAATCCATTTATCCCACAAACCCTCTTTTAATTTATGCTCAGGAAGGTTTAGCATGGGCTAATTTTTTGAATGAAGACTATTCCGAAGCTCAAAAGATTAGAGAAAAAATTCAAAATATTTCTCAACAGAAAGATCTACCCGAAGATTTGGTTTTAATTAACCGCTATGAACTGGCAAACGCATTTTTTAACCAAAAAAAATATTTGAAAGCGCTGGATATTTTTGATGTCTTCCAAAAACAAAACCCTAAACATTATCTGGCAGCCAAGGCTGCTTTAAATGGAGGCCTTTGTTACTACCAGTTAGAATATTTTGCTCAGGCAATTGAAGCGTGGGAAAACATGGAGAAGAATTATCCAGATGCACCGGAGACAAAACAGGCTTTATGGAAAGTAGCAGATACCTATTTCCGGGCACAACTTTACGACAAAGCCATAAAAACCTATAAGAGAATAATAGAACACTATGTGAGAGATAATAAAGAATCAGCTAGGGCGCACCTCTCTATTGCCCAGTGTTATTACAATTCTAAAAACAATGTTTTGGCGATCCAGTCTTTAAAGGAGCTAATTGAGAAGTTTCCATTAGAGCCTCAAGCGTATGAAGCTCTGGATTTTCTAACTGGCCTGTTAGAAGTACCGGATTCTAAAGAATCCGCTTTATCGGCATTAAAAGATATTATAAAACCTTTAGGAAGAAGTAACCCACTGGCAATAGAGGCTCAGTTTAGACTAGCAAGGAATTTCTTTGAAGATAAGAATTATTCTAAAGCAACTGAAATGCTGGAAAGAATAATCAGTGAACTTCTGAAAAGCACTAGATTTGCAGATTCAAACTATTATTTAGCTGAATCCTATTACCAGCTTTCTGAGTTTAATAAAGCAGAGCTAGCTTATAAACGCTTTATAGATAATTTTCCTGAAGACAAGCGTGCTATTATCGCTATTTTCCATTTGGGTTCAGCGCAATTTAAAGGAGAAAAGTTTGCTGAGGCAGCAGAAACCTTTGAAAAATTAGTCCAAAATTATCCTGATTGTGAGTATTCCCCTGGGGCTATGTATAATACTATTCTGGCCTACAGAAAATTAAGGAAATGGGAGAAAGCAGCGAGTACTTTACAAATGTATCAGGAGAAATATCCTGCTGCAGCCAAATCCTCTGGAATGGATATAGAGCTTGCCACAATCTATGAAGAGCAAAATCAATATCTAAAAGCGGTTGAGATTCTCCAAGCCATTCGAAATAAAATGGATAGGCGAACTGAAACCTGGGGAGAAATAACATTTCGCATAGCCGAAAATTATATGGCTATAGAGGAAGAAGAAAAAGGGATAGGTGAATACCAGAAACTTGTCTCCACAAGCAATCCTCTCCCAGGCGGCTGGATGCGTAATGCAATGATTAGAATAGGAGAATACTACGAGAAAAACGGAGAGATACAAAAAGCACTTTCTTTGTATGAGAAAATATATAAGAAATCAGAAGGCATGGCGAAAAAGCCTGCATGGCTTAAAGCAATTAAATCTCGAATAGATGCAATTCGTGCCGAAATTAAATCCCAGTAAAAATTTTACAATTTGAGATTCCTTATAGGGAGTAAAAATAGGAGGGATTTAGGAATGACGATTAAATTTAACAAATTATTACTTTGCTGGTTTATAATTATTTGTTCTTTTACTGCTTCTGCAATTGGGAAGGGATTTTTTTCTCCCAATATGGATGGAATTAAAGATACTGCAGTTTTTAAATTGCAGATTACCACTGCAAAAGAGAATATGAGCCGGTGGATGTTCGAAATAAAAGATTTAAGCGGAGAAGTAGTTCGGACATTTAAAGGAGACGGTCCTCCGCCTGATAAGCTAGTGTGGGATGGTAAAAGCGAGAATCAGCTTTTGGTTTCGGATGGAGTTTATACTTATACTTTCACTATTATCACAAAAGCTGGAAATGAAGTAACCCTTTCTCCTCAGGATATAGTGGTCGACCGAACTAATCCGAGTGCATCTGTTTCTGTAGATCTTGATAGTTTTTCTCCCAATGATGATGGAGTAAGAGATAAGGTAACTTTTTTCATGGAAAGATTTGATATAAATGAAATTAATAGCCAGCTATTAGTTATCGAGGATAAAAATAATAATGTGGTAAGAAGTCTTTTGGGAATTAAGGATACCATGACCTGGGACGGTAAAGGAGATTTTGAGGAGGATGTTCCAGATGGTACCTACAATTATTGTTTAATTGTGCAGGATAATGCGGGCAACCGTTTCAGGACGCCAACTCAAAAGATACAGGTAGATCGAGAGGCCATAGTTTCTTCCATTGAAGTAGATAAGGTATTTTTTTCTCCTAATGAAGATGGGGTTAAAGATATTCTCGAGGTCAAGATTAACGTTCCTGAGAATGCATCAATTGACAACTGGAAACTAAATATTTTAAATTCAATTGGTAAGGTGGTTAAAAGTTTTTATGGCAAGGGCGAGCCATATTATAAGATTACCTGGGACGGAAAAAATAAAAAGAAAAAGACTGTCAATGATGGAATATATTACCTGGTTTTAGCAGAGACAGATAAGGCAGGAAATACTGTAGCTACAGTACCGGTGCCTGTTGAAGTAGATAATAGCCCACCGACTTGTCGGATTGGATTGGATAATAAGCTCTTTTCTCCGAACGGCGATAACGTCTTAGATGATGCCACAATCTCCTTGAAGATTACAGATGCTCATTATCTAGAATGGAAACTATCTATATTAGACGATGTTGGCAAATTGGTGAAAATATTTGCTGGCAAGGGGGAAAATCCGGAAGAGAGTCTGGTATGGGATGGTAAGGATGATAATAAAAGGGATGTTATTGATGGTAATTTTACATATTTACTCGAGGCAACTGATATAGCTGACAACAAATATCGTACCTCCCCAGGATCTATTCAAATAGACAGGACACCTCCAGTTATAAACGCAGAAGCATCTCCTATGCTTTTCTCTCCAAATGAGGATGGAATAATGGATGAGACGAGCTTTATTTTTAAAATTAGTGATGCAAGTCCTTTAGATCACTGGAAGTTAGAAATAAAAGATTCCTCTAGAGAGACTGTTAAAGTGTTTAAGGATAAGATAAATATTGAGGGAAGCATTCAATGGGACGGAAAAGGTAACAATAAGAGAACCTTGCCTGATGGTACATATAGTTGGACAGTAGAGGCTCTTGATATGGTTGGGAATAGTTCCAAAATATCTCCGCAGAAGATTGTTATTGGAGCTACCAGACCCACTATCTCGGTTAAACCAGATTTGGATATATTTTCACCCAATGCAGATGGTTTTAAAGATTCTGTGAAATTTAGTCTTGAAGTTAGTGCCTTTAACAGGATAAAAGAGTGGAAATTGAAGATTATGAAAGATAAAGATGAGGTAGAACGGACATATACAGGACTTGGGGATCCACCGCCAGCGGTTTCCTGGCTTGGAGAGAAAGATAATAAGAAACCTCTTCCTGATGGTAAATATAGTTATACCTTTGAAGTCACTGATGAAGTAGGTAATTACGTTGCTTCACCTTTAGAATCTATTGTTATCGATAAAACTAAGCCCCAGGTAAGTGTAAGCGTCCAGCCAGCTATATTTTCTCCAAATGGTGATGAATTCAAAGACAAGGTTAGTTTTGTTTTAGAGTATAGAGATGAAAGTCCTGCTGAGCAGTGGGACTTAGAAATAGAAAATTATGAAAATAAAATTTGTAGGAAATTTTCTGACAAAGGCAATCCTCCTTTTACAATTGTTTGGGAGGGTAAGGATAAAGATGGTAACATCTTAAAAGATGGCATTTATAACTATTTGTTAAGGGTTCAAGATATAGTGGGTAATTCAATAAACACCACCAGGAAAATTCTTAAAATCGATAATACTCCACCACACGTGCAACTTTCTGTCGAACCGACTCTCTTTTCACCAAATAATGATGGTGTAAAAGATACTGCAGCTTTTTATCTTGATTATAGAGATACCAGTGATATAGCTGAATGGATTCTCAAAATTACAGGACCTGAGCCGGCGTTGAAAACATTTAAAGGGATAGGAAGACCATCGCAAATTATATCCTGGGATGGGAAAAACAATAGAGACAATATTCTTCCTGACGGGGTTTACAATGCAGTCTTAAGCATTAAAGATGAGGTAGGAAATGAAGGTAAAAGCCCCTCAATTCAGATAAAGATTGATACTTTCAAACCCGTGGTGTCTGTGGTAACTGAGGAAGAGCCTGTTACTGCTTTTATTCCTATGGTTTCTATTAGCAAGGAAACCGATCGCGGTATGGTAATATCTCTGGCTGCAGAGCTCCTTTTTGCTTTAGGGGAAGAAGAGTTAAAGCCCGAAGCTAAGGTGATACTAAATAAGGTTGCCCATATTATTAAAAAATATCCTGATCGCAAGATAAGAGTGGAAGGTCATACTTGTGATTTACCCATTCGTACTCCCCGGTTCCCTAACAATCAGGTACTTTCTGAAGAAAGGGCAAAATCTGTACTAAGATATTTTGTAGAAGAATTAAAATCTTCTTCTGACCGATTCACTACCAAAGGTTTTGGTGATACAAAGCCCATTACCTCCAATGCTACTGAGGAAGGAAGAAGAAAAAATCGGAGAGTGGAGATTATATTAGTAAAATAGGAGGATAAGTTACATGATTACTGTTGATTTAATGGAGGTTATTCGTAGAAGTTTTACTATGGTTATTCTTGTTTTTTGTTCTGTTTTAGCTCTGTCTTTTGCTGTAGAACGATGGTGGTTTTTCCGTAGAATCAAACTGGATGTAGAAAACTTTATGACTATCGTGAAAAAATATATTGAAGAAAGAAAATTCAATGAGGCATTAGATCGCTGTAAGTCGACTCAAAGTCCATTGGCAAGGCTCGTAGAGGTTGGCATAATGAATCATCAAAAAACGAAATCACAATTAATAGAATTAATGAATGCAACACGTTTGGAAGAACGGTTGAAAATGGAACGATTTACAATAGTGTTGGGCACACTGGGAACCATTTGTCCATTTATTGGTTTGTTTGGTACAGTGATAGGTATTATTAAGGCTTTTCACGATTTGGCAGTTTCTGGCTCTGGCGGGCCATCGGTTGTCGCAGCCGGGATTTCAGAAGCTTTACTAACAACAGCTACAGGACTGGCCATAGCTATTCCTTCTGTAGTAATATTCAACTATTTTATGAGGAAAGTCAGAAATCTTTCAATTGTGTTGGAAGCCAATCAGATACGAATAGTGAACTATCTGAATGTCGATTAAAAGGAGTTTTAGAATGGAAGAAGAGTCTTCCATAAATAAAATCAATTTAACATCCTTAGTAGATGTTTCTCTGACTCTTGTAATCATATTTATGGTGGCTGCTCCTTTTGTAATGCAGACTGGTATAAAGGTTACTTCATCGAAAATGGGAGCTGCTAAAGGTAAGGTTGTCCAATCTGAAAATGTAAACATTTATCTGAATGCTGATGGAAAAATTAAAGTTAATGGACAGCCTGTCTCATGGGAACAACTAGCAGTTGCTTTAAGAGTAGCTATTCCAAAAAGTAAAGATCGTATGGTAATACTTCTTGCCTCGCCAAAGAATCATGTAAAACAAATAGTAGATATACTAGACTGTGCACGGCAGCAAGGGGCCGTGAAGTTGGCAATTTTAAAGGAGCGATGAAAGAGCCAAATACAAGGAAGATAATATATGGCTGAGTCAAATTTATCCAATGTTGAAGAAGAAACCATTACAACACTTGAGATAACTCCTCTGGTGGCTATAGCACTAGTTTTAGTGATAATATTTATGGTGACAACCCCTCTTTTTCTACAACCTGCGATGAAGATTATCTTACCCAAGGCTATTACAGGAGAGGCAGAGGAAAGGGAGAACGTTACAATCAGCATCTCCCAATATGGTAAATGGGCAATTAATGAAGAAGAGATTCCCTTTGAGAATGTTCATTTGCTTCTCAGTAGAAAAATAGAGAAAACCAGGGATAAGTATGTTATAATCAGGGCCGATCAGCAGGCACTTCATAAATGGCTCCTCGAGGCTATGAGTATCAGTAAAGAATGCGGAGCAATGGCGGTTTCTATCAAGGTAGAACGGAAACAAAAGAGGTAGAAGATAAATGTTTGAGAAAAAGTACGTTCATATCTCTTTTACGATTTCAATTTTAGCTCATAGCCTGCTATTTATGTCTTATTATTCATATTTACTTAAGGCAAAAGAGGTAGCCGTGACTTTTTTAGAAAATATTGAATTGCTAGAAATTGAACCAGATATTCTTGTTATTCAAGAAATGCCCGGACAAGTTCCTCCAAAAAATGTCATTGAATTTTTCAAAATGTCTCTTCCTACCTTTAAAAAACCGAAATTTCAAGAGATAACTAAGCCAGAAATAGAGAAGGAAAAAACATTAAAGGAAGTTTCGGAAAAGATAGATTTTGACAGAACCATAGAAGTTCGTCCTGGACCACAAATATCTCTTACTCAGGATAAATATGTAAAAAGAGAGAAACTTTCTGAAATTATTCCAGATGCAGAAGTCTATAGTGAAGAAAAATTGGACATGCTTTCTCCTCATGAGCCAGATATTAAAATTGAAGAAGTTGGTAAGGTTGCGGTAGGAAAGATATCATACAGCCAGCCCATCGACTTAGAGAAAAAAACTTCACATTCTCCATTGAAAGATATTAAAGAAGTAGAGATTAAGCAAGTAAAATATACATATAAACCACCGACACTCAAAGAAGCCACTGTGTCTGTCAAAAAAAGAAGATCTACCGACACTAGACCAACTTTAGGATATGGAAAAGGAACTTCGTTGGGATATGACAAGAGGGTTTTGTTAGCAAAACAGAGAATAAAAACTTCTGAAGATTTAAAAAAAATAGCCAAACCCGTTGCTGAAAAGGTTGAAAAAACAGAAGTCGGCTTGATTAGAGAAGCAAAGCCAGAGAAGAAGTCAGTAGAAATTATGGGGCCCGTGGTAGGAAGAAAGATTCTTACTTCATATCTACCGGTTTATCCTGATTGGGCAAGGGCTGAGCATATTGAGGCTGATGTTGTTATAAAATTTTATGTTTCTCCTGAAGGGAAGATTAGGGAGAAACTATATCTTGAGCGTACCTCGGGCTATAGTAAATTGGACCGGTTAGCAATGGAGGCAATTAAAAGATGGGTTTTCGAACCTTTAGAAACCAGTGGAGGAGACCAATGGGGAATTATAACTTTCAGATATTTACTAAAATAAATCCCTTAAAATTGTTAGCAGTTGGCATATGTATTGCTCTAGTAGGGATTACTACACTTGCCGGGTCTAGAGAGAAAGGTGAGTTGCCCGAAGTAATTATAGAAGGGGAAGAGGTCTTAAAACTCGAAAGCACAAAACCCCACCTGGAGATACCCATAGAACAGAATCGTGAAATTCTTGAGAGTCTTAAAACGGAAGAAGAAATTCTATTAAAGAAACCTTCTGGCTGGGAAAAACAACCACAGGATTCCTTGCCTGAACTAGTGAAAAGCACTCAAGTAATTATTCCATTCACTCACCACATTCGTGATGAAAAAGTGTACATTTTTTATCCTCTTAGGGATTTACAAGCAGCTTTTAAAGAACCAGATCCTAAGAAGGCTAAAGAATTAGCCTCCTGGGAGCTAATAGTTGCCGATGAGTCAGGTGAGACTTTTCGGAAATATTCTGGGCGAGGTTTACCCCAGGAAACTATTCTTTTTGATGGACGGGACAAAAACGGTAAAGTGCTTAAAGTTGGATATCCATATTCTACTATCCTACGTTATAATGATGCCACAGGGAGTTTCCATACATTCGTCCGTAACCCTTTTACTATTTCGGGGTTTGCTCATCAGGAGCCGGAAGGATTTTTTATTAGCTTAGATTTCAAGATGCTTTATCGATCTCCCCCAACTCTTTTGGGAAAACACCAGTTCAGCGATTTTGGTCAGGAGCTTCTACAGGAAACTTCCGGTTGGATTAAAAAACATTTTTTTACCTTTCCCATTAATGTAATTGTCTATTGTAGAAATAAAACAATTGCGGAAATAACTGCCAAAGAGATTTCTGGAGAATTGGCTAGAATGCTTGTTCGCTCAGAGGCAGAGATATTTTGTCAGGGGGAGATTTCTGAAGAATCATTGGAAAGAGTAGAAATTATTGTTAACAATCGTTAAAAATATGAGAAAGAAACAATTCAGAGATCAATATATTGTTGAGCCTGAATTACAGTTTTGGTTTGTTTTGGTAATAATTTTTATTGTTTTGATAGAGGGAATTTTTATTAGCTGGGGAATATCTCGTCTTTCGACTATTATCTCTGATTGGAAGCAAAGTCATATGGTTATGGATTTTTTTAAGACGTTAATTTTGATTTTATTGCTTTTGATAGGCGGCAATTTCCTATTGGGTATATATTTGTCCCATAAGGTAGCTGGCCCTTTATTTCGAGTCCGTAAAGCGTTGCAGGAAATAAGAAAAGGTAACTTCTGCAATATTCAATTACGTCGCGGAAGTATGCTCAAAGATTTTGTTAAAGAATTCAATGAAACAATACTTGTATTAAATAAATTAATTCAGCGCGACCAAAAAATTATTAATGGGGTTTTAGGACAGCTGAGTCAATGTCGTGGGATACTTAAGAAAAAACATTCAATCAAAGAACTTGAAGAAGTTCAAAAAAAGCTTTTGTTAATTAGAAGCTCACTGGTTATAGTAAATTCCCGTTTTAGATTATCAACCCCACTTTTTGAAAAGGAGAAAGATAATGGAAAATAAAACAGTTTTGATAGTGGATGATGATGAGGAAATACAAAAGCTGCTCTCAGTAGTTATAAAAAAGCTTGGCTATCAGGTTGAAACAAGAATAAATGCAATAAGCGCCAAAGAGTGGCTTTCCTCAAATCGACCTATCCTGATGTTAATAGATATTATGTTACCTGACGCTACAGGGATAGAACTCTGCCAATGGTTAAATTCCCAAGAAGATCTTAAAAACATTCCGGTAATTCATATGAGCGCTCTGACCGATGAAATTGCACAAGAAGATTCAATGCTTTCTGGAGCCCGAGATTTTATATTTAAACCGTTTGATCTTAAGATATTGAAGAAGAAGATCGAAAATCTTGTCAAAGAGGAAAGACAGGTTCCATCTTTTCTTATGTCTTTTATTAGTGGGACCAGGGTCAGGTCTTGTAATATAACATCGATAAAAAGAGACAAATTCATTTTTATTATATAGCAGATAGTTGCGCGAGAAAAAGGCTCACACCTATTTTTGGATTGACACATCATTTAAATCTTCGTAAAATACCCACCTAAGAGGAAAAATCTTTTCGCCAAAAAATTTACACGAAATAGAGAGGTGCTCCCGACCAGACGGGAAGGTTCTCGGCTCATGTGGGGAGGATTGAAACCTTGCACAGAACCTCAAGAGCTTTTTTGATTCGCATTGCCTGGGAATATGAAGGCAGATCAACATCTCAATCGGTTGGACGGTATGACCTGGGGATACAGTATCAGTGGTAGTCTTTCCCTCAACAGAAAAATGGCCCATGCCATTCTATTTTGCATAAATGAAGCGCCGAAATAGCTTGACTGAACTATTAAGAAGATACTTCTTTGTATGAATTTTCTGGCAAAAAGACTTCTTTCTATCTCTGTCTGCCAGCAGACACAGCCTTTCCTTTCAGTCATGCCTTCCAATAGTTAAGTATTGTGTCCCCTTAATTTTAATTTTTATAAAGAAAAAAGTTGCTTTATTTTATTTTTTGAAGTAGTATAATATTGCTGTTTTGGAAGAATTATAAGAGGAGTTATTTAATAAATTATGGAAGAAAAATTAGAAAGGAAACTTGGTCTACTCGATGTTTTCGCTATTGCTTCGGGAGCAATGATTAGTTCGGGATTATTTATTTTGCCTGCTCTGGCATATGCCAAGACCGGACCTGCTGTGGTCTTCTCTTATATTTTAGCGGGCATTCTGGTTTTGCCAGCAATGCTGGCTATGGCGGAACTGGCTACTGCTATGCCTAAAGCAGGGGGAGACTATTTTTTTATTGAGAGAAGTATGGGAGCTCCCATAGGTACTGTAGGAGGATTTGCCAGTTGGTTTTCCTTGAGTTTTAAAAGCGCCTTTGCCCTTGTGGGAATAGGCATATTTGCTATGCTGATTATTCCCGGTATTACAGGGACACAAATAAAACTCATTGCTGTAGGATGCTGTCTCTTCTTTATGTTTATTAATATCATCGGTGTTAAACATACTGGAAGATTCCAGATAGCATTGGTCCTTTCTCTTATCGGTATACTCCTTTTATATGTCTTTCGTGGCTTTCTACTTATTCAACCACAGAGATATGCTCCTTTTATGCCTTTTGGTTGGGCTTCGGTTTTTGCTACTGCCGGTCTTGTTTTTGTATCCTTCGGAGGTTTAACAAAGATATGCTGTGTTGCCGAAGAGGTAAAAAATCCGGGACGCAATATCCCTTTGGGAATGTTTCTTGCTTTTACCATTGTGATGATTCTTTATGCTCTAGTTGTATCCGTAACAGTAGGATTGCTTGATTCTATAGAGCTTTCCCATTCTCTTACTCCCATTTCCCTTGGTGCCAGCACTTTCATGGGAAATTTTGGGGGTCTGATACTGGGTTTTGCTGCCTTTTTGGCGTTTATCTCTACGGCTAATGCCGGTATCTTAACCGCTTCCCGGGATGCGATGGCTATGAGCCGGGATTACCTCTTACCTAAATTTTTTCAGAGAATAGATGCCAGGTCTAAAACCCCCCGTTTTTCTATAATCTTTACCGCTGCTTTTATGATTATGGTTATCTTATTCTTAAGCCTGGAGGATTTGGTCAAGACAGCATCTACTCTAAAAATTCTATTGTTTATGTTTGTAAATTTATCCCTTATTGTTATGCGAGAAAGCAAGATACAGAGTTATCGGCCAAAATTTCGTTCTCCCCTCTATCCCTGGATTCATATATTAGGAATCGTGGGATATGGATTTCTTATTTTTGAAATGGGAAGGGTTCCTCTTTCCATAACCGGGATTTTTATCGTTTGTGGACTGGTCTGGTATTTAGTTTACGCTAGAAACAAAGTAAGTCGCCAGGCGGCTCTGGTGCATGTTATTGAACGAGTTACTGCCAGAGAGTTAGTTGATGCTACTTTACCGGAGGAGTTAAGAGAGATTATCGTTGAGCGGGATAAGATTGTTGAAGATAGATTTGATGACCTTATAAAGAAATGTGAAATTTTGGACTACGACCCAGCTACCACTACAAAATTTATGATTGAGGACATGTTTAAAATAGTAGCAAATGTTCTATCCCGACGATTACAGATAGAGGAAAAGACCTTGTTTAATCTTTTTATGAAAAGAGAAAAACAATCGAGCACAGTGGTTGCTCCCGGGCTGGCAATACCCCACATCGTTGTCAAAGGAGCGGGCAAGTTTGACATCCTAATTGTGCGCTGCAGGAAAGGAATTGTTTTTCCTGATACACCTCAACCGGTGCACACTCTGTTTGTTCTGGCGGGCTCTTCTGATGAACGCAATTTCCACCTCCGTGCCTTAGCAGCTATTGCCCAGATTGCCCAGGATAAGGAATTTGATAAAAATTGGCTAAAGGCGCGAAATATCGAAGAATTAAGACATATTATTTTATTAGCGGAAAGAAAACGTGTGGGTATAATATAAATCCCTTGCTCTCTCTTTTTCGGGAAACTCCTTTAGTTGACTGAATTTCCTTTCCATCCTTCCTCTGGTCTATCCACGGTAAGTAGTACTTCTGTATCGGTCATTCCTGAAGGCAAGCCAAAGAGAAAACATAAATTATTTACTTGCAACCGTGGAAAGTATTTAGTAGAATAAATTTTCTTGAGCAGGTGGTCCTTTAGGTAGTGAAAATAATTTTATGTAAACAAGGAGGAAGAAATGGGTAGTTGGGCGAAATTTCCTGATGGGATTGAGGTTGAAGAGGCTGTCTTTAAGGTATTAGCTAAATATGCGCCTTCCGGCACTTTAGACGTTTTTGCTTCCGATCAACATAACTCTTATCTCAAGTTAACTTCATCTTATCTGAAGCACATTGGTGAAAACAGAAAAGGTACTGATGAGGATGTGAAAGAAGTATGCCGGAGATTTGCTAATTCTTTAGGCGGGATTCCCACGGCTGCTCTATTCAATCAGTTAGCCTTCAGGAGTCCCGGCTTCAGGGAGTTACTGGGGAAGAACGTTCTCCTTATCGGGAGACTTGAGGATACTAATACCATTCCGGTTGATGACGGCCGGGGTCAGCTTGCCCAGTTAGCTGTCAAGCCAGAGGAATGTAAAGATGAAGTAGATGGTTTTAAAACACTGGTGAAGCTTAATCCAGACCATAAAGAGAGCTGGAAAAAGAACTTAGAGTGGCTCCAGGGAGTCTTTGAAAGATGTAAGAAGCTGGGCAAACCCTTGTTCAATGAGACACTAATATTTCAATTGCCGGGTGAATCGAAGGCTGATATGGCCAGAAGGCTACCTGATGACTTGGTGAGGATGGCGGAAGATTTCGGCCCTCTGGGACATTTTTATAAGACTCAAGTGCCTGTTCTCTGGGTAGAAGAGGGTGATAAGATTACCAAAATATGCGACCCAAAAGTTATAAGAGATGCAGCGGAAGCTATGGCTAGAATTGTTCCCAGACCAATGTTGCTTTTGAGTGCTGCTGTCGATTTCGAGCAATATTCTTCCCAGTACGGGATAGTAGCAGATCTCTTTGCCGGACCGATGTGTGGACGGGCCTATTTTAAAGAATCGTTTAGCGACCCCGAGACAAAAGATTGGGACAGTTTACAGGCAAGCTTTAAACGGATTGCTCTTCCTCGTATCAAACAGATTAAGAAATTAGCGCAGGTGATGAGTGAGGCGTGGTGGCATAAGTTTTTACAGATGTCTGATGAAGCAAAGTCTCTCATCGATTTAGATGCCAAGACAAAGGTTTCCAGCATAAAAGCTGACTACGGTTACTGATATAGGTTTTTAGTAAATTTTATCTTCAAAATTTGAATTCCCTAAATTTTTTTCTTGACAAAATGATACTAATCTGGTATCATTATAATAGAAATCAATTTGGACCTAATGGACTTAGCGGGATAAGAGGAGGTCCCGGGAGATGAAGTTAATTACCAGAGATACCGATTATGCAGTGAGAGCTCTTTGTTTTATCGCCAAGAGTGAGAGAGAGATAGTCCCAGTTTCTGAGTTGAATAGAAACTTAAGAATCCCCGGGCCGTTTTTAAGGAAGATACTGCAGATATTAAATAAAAAAAGACTACTTAGGTCATATAAAGGTAAAGGCGGTGGTTTTATGTTGGCACTTGCACCGAATAAAATATTTCTCGCTGATTTAATTGAGATATTCCAGGGTTCATTAAAACTAAATGAATGCATTTTTAAAAAGCGGATTTGTCCAAATATAAAGACTTGTAAGCTTAAGAAAAGAATAGATGCTATCCAAAAGCATGTTATCTCTGAATTAAAAGATATTACGTTAGTGTCTTTATTAGGCGAGACCCGGACGTATAGAGCAAAAGGAGGATAAGCTATGACAAAGAGAAAGATAATAAAGATAGCTGAAGAAAAGTGTAATGGCTGTGGGCTGTGCATTCCCAACTGCCCTGAGGGGGCTTTACAGATAATAGATGGGAAAGCAAGGCTCATAAGTGATTTATTCTGCGATGGTTTAGGTGCCTGCATTGGCTACTGCCCTGAAGGGGCAATTACTATAGAAGAAAGAGAAGCCCAGGAGTATGATGAAAGAAAGGTTATGGAAAATATCGTGAAACAGGGAAAGAATGTAATTAAAGCGCACTTAGAACATCTTAAACAGCATAACCAGAGTGAATATCTTAAACAGGCAATAGATTTCTTAAGAAAGAGAAATATAGAAATTCCTGTTGAAGAAGAACATTTGGCCATTAAGCATAAGCATATGTCTCCTTTTTCTGAATGCCCTGGCTCAAAGATAATGGATTTTAGAGAGAGGAAAGAAGTGGCTGAAGGAAAGAAAGCTGTCTCTAAAGGTATATCTCGGCTCAGACAATGGCCTGTGCAGATTATGCTTGTTCCGCCGAGCGCACCTTATCTAAAGGATGCCGACTTATTGATAGCTGCAGATTGTGTCCCTTTTGCCTATGTGGATTTCCACGATGATTTATTAAAAGGGAAGATTTTACTTGTAGGCTGTCCTAAGTTTGATGACGTTGAGTTTTACAAAGAGAGGATTACTCAGATTTTTAAAAATAACAACATAAAATCCATAACCTGCGCCTATATGGAGGTGCCTTGCTGTTTTGGATTGGTGAGTATTATCAAATCGGCAATTTCTGCCTCGGGTAAAGATATACCATTCAAAGAGGTTACTATTAGTATAAAAGGAGAAAAATTAAGATGATTTTTAAGTGTCCGGGGGCTCAAAGGTTTAGACAACCCCAGCCAGAGATTATAAACTGCCCTTTCTGCTCTGAGGAAGTAGAGATATGGACAAATGAGGTTCAGGCAACTTGCCCCAATTGCAAGAAGACTGTAATGCGTCAACAAGGCACCAGTTGCCTCGATTGGTGTAGATACGCAAAAGAGTGCGTTGGAGAGGAAGTCTACAATAAATACATAAAAAATAGGTCAATAGCCAGAAAACCAAGAATTACAAAGGGATTAAAGGAATATTCCGGCGATGATAAAAATGATAAAACACGCTAAAAGAAGAAATATGTGCCATAAAAGCTCTTGACAGTTATGGATAAGTTGTATAGAATAAATGGTGCTTAATAACAATTAATGAAGAGAAAAACAAGGAGGATGCAATGAAAGAAAAAGTGGAAGCTGCTTTAAATAAGATAAGGCCATCGCTTCAGGCAGATGGTGGAGATGTAGAGCTAATAGAGGTCACTTCTGATGGGGTAGTCAAGGTAAAATTGACTGGTGCCTGTCGCGGATGTCCGATGAGCCAGATGACCCTGAAAGCGGGCATAGAGAAGGTAATAAAACAAGAAGTGCCTGAAGTAAAAGAAGTTGTTGCTGTATAAAAAACGAGACCGGAAAAGAAAAGAAAAAAAGTATTGACAAGTGTTAGGGGATATTATAAATTGGGTTAGCCAAGTAATGAAAATTTAATAATAGGCTTGACAGATAAATTTCCGTTGGGCTTATTTTAATTGACGAAGAGGTCGAAAGGCAAAGATGCCCCTAACGATGGTTAGGGGTTTTTTTTCGAATATCTGTTTTTTATAGCGCAGGGAGATAATCGTAAGCAATTGTAGCATTCTCAGCACAACAGTCTGGTGCTGGAGAGGGCTAACGAGAACTAGTATCTCATTTTTGGTGAAAAGGTAATAGAAGGTCAAAGAAAAAAATTAATGGCACAGTTAATTAGAAGTCCTTTAGAAGAAAGACTTAAGGCCTGGCATGGAGAGGATTGGCATACAACAAAAGGAAGGATTATAAGGGATATAGTTTATGCCGTTGATACAGGGCTTGTTGCCACGGTTTCCTTTATTGCCGGAATTTCGGTTTCTTTAGTAATAAGGAATAGGATAATCTTAGCGGGTCTAGTGGAGATAGTAGCTGGCACGCTGGCAATATTCTTTGGTTCTTATATGTCTACCAAAGCTCAGAAACACTTCTTTGAGAATCAGATTGAGCGAGAAAAAAGAGAAATAGAAGAGGATCCTAAAAAAGAAACCCAAGAGATAAGAGATATTTTCAATGATATGGGCTTTACTAAAGAAGAACAGGAAATTGCCGTAAAACGTATTACTGCTGATAAACAAAGATGGCTTGAATTTATGGTTCAGGAAGAAATTGGCATAAGTCCTGGATTTATTGATAAACCTTTTGAAATAGGACTCATATCTGCGGGGTCGTTTCTTTTGGGTGCATTTCCTGCGATTTTTCCATTTTTTCTCTTTGCCAATGTAAGCAAGGCGTTGGTTATTTCTGCATTTTTAGTTTTGGGGTTTCTTTTTATTTTGGGTGTAATTAAGACTAAAGTTACAAAGAGTAACTGGCTTGTAAGTGGATTGGAGACATTGTTGATAGGTGCTGTATCCTGTGGTGCAGGATTCCTTTTGGGAAGGATCGCTGCCGGATATTTTCATTGAGCAGGTATGAGTAGTTTGTTATTCGATTATTCGGATTCTTGAAGGAGTATATAAAAGTTATCGACGAAGCAGGAGGCGAGGATGGCTAAAGTAGCGGTTCTTGTTGAAGATAATTATCAGGTTTTAGAAGTCTGGTATCCTTATCTGCGTCTACGGGAAGATGGCATAGAAACTCTCCTCGTAGGAACAGGGAGAAAGAGGGAGTATAAGAGTAAGGAAGGCTACCCCGCAGTAGAACAACTCCCTATAGAAAAGGCAAGGGTGGCTGATTTTTCCGGAGTAGTTATCCCCGGAGGATATGCTCCTGATATTTTGAGAAGATACAAAGAAGTAAATAACTTTGTAAGGGAAATGTATAAGAAAAATAAACTTGTTGCTGCTATCTGTCATGGAGGCTGGGTTCTGGTATCAGCGGGGATAGTGAAGAGTAAGAAGGTAACCGGGTTTTACGCTATAAAAGATGACCTGGTAAATGCTGGTGGAAAGTTTATTGACAAGGAAGTTGTTGTGGATGGCAATCTGATTACTTCTCGCAAACCTTTCGATTTACCGGCATTTTGTAGAGAGATACTACGAAAAATCAAAAAATCGGAGGAGAGTAAATGAAGCCAAATAATAATGAAAAATTCATCTGTTACGATTGTTTCAGGCTTAAAGCCTGTAAGGAGCCGATAACATCCTGGGTATTCTTTTTTGTTGCCCTTATTGCCGTAATTGCCATAAGGGCGGTGAATGTGGCTTTAAATTTTAATCCCTTACTGGCAAAAATTTTCTGGTATGTAGGAGTAGGAGGATTCTTTGTATATTTTATTTACAAATTCAGATATGACAGTATCTTGCATAGAGAATTGGGTAGGACAAAACTTGTAGATAAACTCCTCTCCCAAGATAAACTCTCCGAGCACGACTACAATGTCTTAGGCACTATTCTGTGCAAAATAAGCTCAAAGAAAGATAAAATCAATTACTTTTTTATATTCTTTTTTTCTGGATTAGCCTTGGGCTTGGCAGTATATACAGATTTTTTTAGGGGATGAACAAGAAGTGAAAGATGGCTGATTTAAAACCAAAAATTTCTATCATTGGTTGTGGGAATGTAGGTATGCGTTATGCCTATGCTTTAATAATGAAAGGCGGAGTGCGTCAACTTGTCCTTGTAGACCTGGACAGGGAAAGGCTTAAAGGTGAAGTTATGGACCTTTCCCACGGTGCTCCTTATATCTCACCCGTAGAGATAATTGCTGGAGATTATTCCCTGATAGAAAATTCAGATTTAGTCGTAATTACTGCAGGCAGAAAACAGAAGCCAAATCAGACCCGCCTTGACCTGGTAAAAGATAATGTAGAACTTTACAGAAAAATAATTCCTGAAATTGTAAAATACGCCTCCTCTGCTATTCTCCTAATCGTTAGTAATCCCGTGGACGTCCTTTCTTACGCTGCTTATAAATTTTCCTCAAAACCTAAAGAAAAGGTGATTGGTTCTGGAACAGTTTTAGATACAGCGAGATTTAGATTTCTTTTAAGTAAACACTGCAATGTTGACCCTCGAAATATCCATGCCTATATTCTAGGTGAACATGGAGACAGCGAGTTTCCCGTCTGGAGCAGGGCAATGATTGGCGGAGTTTTGTTTAAGGACTACTGCTACATCTGCAAAAGAGCTGCCACCTGCCAGCGCGATGAAGAACTCAGCAAGATTTTTGCTGAAGTGAGAGATTCGGCATATGAAATAATCGAAAGAAAGCAAGAGACCTCTTATGGAATAGGGCTGGCTCTGGTAAGAATAACCCAGGCAATTATGAATGATGAGAATGCTATTTTACCCGTTTCCTCTTTAGTTGAGAATTACTTAGGGATAGACGATATATATTTAAGCCTTCCCGCTGTAATCAATAAAGAGGGTGTAAGAGAAGTTTTGAAGATTGAGCTTAACCCACAAGAAAAGCAGGCATTTAAGAATTCCGCAGATGCAATAAGAAGGGTGATAAGAGAAACAGGTTTGTAGACTTTTCTGTCATTTCTTGACTGAAGGGATAAAGGACGAGGAGATGTTCTGAGGATTTAATAGAGGAGGAGGTGAAAAATGGCGAAGTTTAAGTGTAGTGTATGTAATTATATCTTCGACGGTGAAAATGCGCCGGATAAATGTCCTCGCTGTGGCGCACCAAAGGATAAGTTCGTAAAGTTGACAGATGATAAAGCAAAACTTGTTGATAGGGCAAGGTGCACAAATCAACTCCATATGGGCCTGGCAGCTGTATTGGACCAGGTGCATTCTATCGCCGAGACAGGCATCAAGGATAATCTAGACCCGGGGTGCGTAGCTATATTTACGAAAGCAAGGGATGAGGCAAGACTGTTGAGTCAATTTATCAAGGCTGAGATAGAAGTCCACATAGGCAAGGGCAAATGGGGATGATTAATCGGGTTAGTTTTTTAATGAGGTTGGAGTGAATTATGGAAGCAAAAAAAGCACTACTTCGTAAATCTGAGTTTCATGGAAGGAGGTGAAATTATGGGAAAGGCTATAAAAGGAACCAAAACAGAGAAGAATTTGTTGGCATCTTTTGCCGGAGAATCGCAGGCAAGAAATCGCTATACTTATTTTGCCAGCGTGACCAGAAAGGCGGGCTATGAGCAGATAGCGGCAATATTTTTAGAGACTGCTGATAATGAGAAAGAACACGCCAAGAGGTTTTTTGAACTTTTAGAAGGAGGAGATGTAGAAATTACAGCTTCCTATCCAGCTGGGGTGATAGGAGACACAGCGGCAAATCTGGGAGCAGCAGCAGCCGGAGAGAACCTTGAATGGACAAAACTTTATAAACAGGCAGAAGAAGTAGCGCGCCAGGAAGGTTTTGAAGAAATAGCCGTTCAATTTAAGGAAATAGCAGAAGTAGAAGAACAGCATGAAATACGATACAGAAAATTGCTTAAGAATGTAAAAGAGGGCAGGGTGTTCAAAAAAGATACCGTGGTTAAATGGAAATGTCGTAATTGTGGGTATGTCCATGAGGGAAAAGAGGCACCTGAAGAATGTCCAGCTTGCGCTCATCCGCGAGAATTCTATGAGCTTCTTTGCGAAAATTACTGAGGTCAAATGAAGCCCAAACTTACGGATTCTAAAGGGAGGGAAAAATGGCTAAAAAGAAATTGCCTAGAATACTTGAAGAGTTTTGTATTGGGTGTGGTCACTGCATTTTAGCTTGTCATTTGGGAGTATTGAAACTTGAGAACAAAAAATCCAAAGTAATTAATCCCCAAGCCTGTGATAGCGAAGGAAGATGCATCTCTGCCTGTCCTCAGAAAGCAATACCACATTTAGAGGAAAAGGAATATTAAAAAGGAGAAGACGATATGAAAGTATATCGCTGTAGGATTTGTGGAGAGGTCTATATAGGAGAAGAGAAGCCCAGGAGTTGTCCTTTTTGTGGGGCTCACGAGAATTTCTTTGTCTTAGCGAAAGAATGGAAATTGCTGGAGAGTGAATCTCTGTCAGAGATAAGCAAGGAGAATTTGGGGAAAGCATTAGAACTGGAGATAGATAATACAAATTTTTATAAAGCGGTATCTGAAAGGAGCAAAGACGTTTATGTTTCCAGTATGTTTAAAGGTTTATCAAAGGTTGAAAGAGAACACGCCTCAGCCATATGCAAACATCTAAAGATAGAGAAACCAGATTCAAAAGCAGGGTTGGATAAAGCAGTCGATTCTGACCGGGAGAATATAGAAGAGGCCAACAGGAGAGAAAAAAGGGCGGTTAAATTTTACACAGGAGCAAGAAATCAAACCACGGAGGAAGAAATAAAGGAATTCTTTAAGGCATTGATGGAGATAGAGTCAGACCATATAATACTCACCGGAGAAAGATAATGATTAAATTTGAAACAGAAGTATTAGATATAGTACAAAGAACCCATAATGTAAAAAGCTTCCGCTTTAAAATAAAAGAAGATGTCGATTTTAAACCAGGGCAATTCTTTTTTGTTATAATAAAAATTGATGGGGTAGAGAGGACGAAACATTTTTCTTTTTCCAATTCTCCTACGGAGAAAGGGTACGTAGAGTTTACTAAGAGGATAACCGATAGTGAATTTTCAAAGGCATTAAATAGATTAAAGATTGGCGATTGGGCGAGATTGAAGATGCCTTATGGTTCTTTCACATTTGAGGGAGAATATGAGAAAATAGCCTTTCTTTCGGGGGGCATAGGTATAACGCCTATAAGGTCCATATGTAAGTTTGCCACAGATTCAATGTTGCCCACAGACATGGTGTTACTGTATGGCAATAACAGAGAAGAAGATATTATATTCAGGCAGGATTTAGATAATATGCAGTCAGTTAATAAGAATCTGCGCATAGTTTACACTTTAACCTCCTCAGATATAGATAAAAAAATCTGGAAAGGCAGAACAGGTTATATAGATGATGCTATGATAAAAGAAGAAATGCCGGATTATACAGAAAGAATCTTTTATATCTGTGGACCTCCCAGGATGGTAGAAAGTTTAATAAATATTTTAAAAAATAACTTAGACGTACAACAAGATAAAATCAGAACAGAAAATTTTTCAGGATATTAAAGGAAAACGAGATGCCTAAAGACCCTGTTTGTGGGATGGAAGTCAATCCTCAAGATGCGATTAAATTGGAAAAGGATGGAAAAACTTTTTATTTTTGTAGTCAGAACTGCAAAAATAAATTTTTAGGCAAAGATGAAATGAAAATGGATCATAAAATGCATGCTGCACATAAACATGCAGAAAAAGGACACGCTGCTCATCACGCTCATATGGTTGAGGATTTCAAAAGAAGGTTCTGGATTTCTTTAATTGCTACTATTCCTGTCTTAATTCTATCTCCTCTAATTCAGTCTCTATTGAGAGTCTCATTAAAATTTCCTGGTGACAAATTCATTCTATTCGGAATTTCTACATTCATTTATTTTTATGGTGGTTGGCCGTTTCTTAAGGGCATAGTTGAGGAATTAAAAAGAAAACAGCCAGGCATGATGACGCTTATTGCCTTAGCTATTACAGTTGCTTATGTTTACAGCTCAGGTGTTGTTTTTGGAATCAGGGGAAAGTTTTTCTTTTGGGAGTTAGTTACTCTTATTGACATCATGCTTTTAGGCCACTGGATTGAAATGCGCTCGGTAATGGGTGCTTCTCGTGCCCTGGAAGAGTTAGCCAGACTTATGCCTTCTCAGGCTCATTTAGTTTTAGATGACGGCTTAGTGAGAGATATTAAACTTGAGGAGTTAAAGAAAGGCGACAAAGTTCTTGTCAAACCGGGAGAGAGAGTTCCTGCTGATGGCCGAGTAATTGACGGTGATTCAGAGATAAACGAGGCTATGATTACTGGCGAGTCGAGGCCGGTCAGTAAAAGAGCTAATGACGAAGTTATAGGCGGCTCTGTAAATGGAAGCGGCTCTCTAACTATAGAGGTTAAAAAGACCGGAAAAGATTCATATATATCCCAGGTCATTGAACTTGTTAGAACTGCAGGGGAAAGTAAATCCAAAGCCCAGAGTTTTGCTAATAAGGCAGCTTTCTGGCTTACCCTTATTGCTGTAACAGCTGGCGTGGTTACACTTATAAGCTGGCTTATGTTAGGTAAAGAGTTTGTGTTTGCTCTGGAGCGTATGGTAACTGTGATGGTTATTACTTGTCCTCACGCTTTAGGTTTAGCTATACCCCTGGTTATAGCAGTTATTACAGCACTATCTGCTCAAAATGGTCTTTTAATAAGGAATCGAACTGCTTTTGAGAGCGCTCGCAATTTGCAGACGATTGTATTTGATAAGACGGGAACACTGACAAAAGGAGAATTCGGCGTATCAGACATAATCAGTTTAGGGGATTGGAGTGAAGATGATTTATTGCGCAAGGTAGCATCTGTAGAGATAAATTCCGAACATACTATAGCAAAAGGGATAGTTAAAAAAGCCAAAGAGAAGAATCTAAAGTTGTCTAAAGTAGAAAAATTTGAAGCCATTGCTGGAAAAGGAGCAAAAGCGCAAATTGAGGGAGAGAAGATTTTTGTTGGAAGCAAAGGCATATTTGATATAGCCAATGTTAAATCAGTAGAAGCAGAAAAGAAAATGGAAGAGATTGCCTCGCAGGGCAAGACGATAGTCTTTGTTATTTCTGGCAAGAAAATTCAAGGCATCATCGGCCTTTCTGACATTATCAGAGATGAATCTAAAGAGGCTGTTGGGAAGATGAAAGATCTTGGTTTGGAGATGGCGATGATCACCGGGGATAATAACGCAACAGCCAAGTATGTAGCTGGTGAACTTGGACTGGATACTTATTTTGCTGAAGTTTTACCTGACAAAAAGTCAGAGAAGATAAAACAACTGCAGAGACAGGGTAAAAAAGTAGCTATGGTTGGTGATGGGGTCAATGACGCCCCTGCTTTAGCTCAGGCTGATGTAGGCATAGCAATTGGAGCAGGTACGGATGTCGCTGTGGAAACAGCTGATGTGATTTTGGTCAAAAATGACCCAAGAAATGTGGTTGATATTATTGCTCTTTCCCGTGCTACACAGCGAAAGATGGTGCAGAATTTAGTTTGGGCTACGGGATACAATATTTTTGCCATTCCTTTGGCTGCCGGAGTACTCTATAAATATGGAATAATTTTAGCACCCGCAGTTGGCGCCCTGGTAATGTCTTTAAGCACAATTATTGTTGCTATTAATGCCAGATTGATTTCTTATAAAAGGACATGAAATACATAGACCTTATTATTTTCGATTTAGATGGCACACTGGTTGACTCCAGAGATGACATAGCCAATGCTGTTAATTTTACTTTGAAAAAGATTGGCCTTAAAGAGAAAAGTATAGCAGAAATAACTTCTTATATAGGCACAGGTGTAGAGGATTTGATAAGAAAATCGTTGGGCAATAAACAGGAAGCTTTTCTTACGAAGGCCCTATCCGTGTTTGAAGAATATTATAGAAAACATTCTACAGATAACTCTGTTCTCTACCCAAACGTGAAGGAAATTTTGGAATATTTCAATAATAAGAGAAAGACGATTGTAACTAATAGAAATTATGAATTCGCTCTAATTGCACTGAACAAGTTAGGTATACAAGATTATTTTGAAGATGTTATAGGAGGAGATGACATAGGTTGCATGAAACCTTCTTCATGTCCTTTAGACAGGTCGATGAAGAGGCTTAATGCAAATAGAGAAAAAGCTATAATAGTGGGTGATATGGATATAGATATAGTAGCCGGCAAGACAGCTGGTATAATCACATGTGGCGTTACTTACGGAATAGGGGAAAAAGAAGATATAATCAAAGCAAAGCCAGATTTTATTATAGACGATATAATCGATTTAAAAAGTATAATACATTAACCTGGAATCTTCAGTGCCTGTGGGGAGAGGGATAGAGTGAGGGCTTCCCCAAAAGGGATATGAAAGGAGGTGTTCTATGGCAGTAGAAAACGTAGGGGAAAAGTACAGATGCAATGTATGTGGTAATGAAGTCACGGTAACAAAAGTAGGTGGCGGCGAACTTGTCTGTTGCGGGCAACCTATGGAAAAAATAGAAGGTTAAGAAGTGAAAGTATTAGGGATAAATGGCAGTCCGAGAATAGGCGGGAACACAGATATTCTTCTGGATAAGGTCCTGGAAGGAGCCAGAAACAAAGGAGCTGAAACAGAAAAGGTTGTCTTAAATAACCTTAAATTTTCTCCCTGTCAGGAATGCGAAAATTTAAGGGATGACGGCTCCTGCATAATAGAAGATGATATGCAGTCACTTTACAAAAAGATAGAAGAGACAGATGGTATAATTTTGGCCTCACCTATATTCTTTGGAAGCCTTAGCGCCCAGACGAAGATGATGATAGACCGTTTCCAGTGTGCTTGGAGAGCAAAGTATGTATTAAAAATTGATATATTTAAGAAAAAGAAAATAGGTGGCTTTATTTCTGTAGAAGCGTCCACAAGAGAAGATTTTTTTGATAACGCGAAATCGATTGTTAAGAATCTATTTAAAACAATAGACGTGAGTTACAAAGAAGAGCTTTTTTGTTCAGGTGTTGATGAGAAAGGAAGCATTTTGAAACATCCAGAAGTTTTAAAAAAGGCATTTGAATTGGGGCAAAGTATTGCTCTTGGTTAAACTAATTTTAAGAAAGGGGGGAGTAACGTGGTGAATATATTTGCAGGAAGTGAGATAGTAGAATTGGGAATTCAGATTGAGAAGAATGGTAGAGATTTTTACAATGCGGTGATTGAGCAAGCGAAGAATCAAAAGGCTAAAGAGAAGTTCAAATATCTGGCAGGCGAGGAAGAAAAACACATAACTGTTTTCCAAAATATATTAGATTCGGTACACAAATATGAACCGCCAGAAACATATCCGGGAGAATATTTTGCATATATGAATGCTTTAGCCAGGGACTACGTATTTACCCAGAAAGACAAAGGTAGAGAGATAGCTAAAAATATAAAAGGCGATAAAGAAGCTATTAATCTGGGTATAGGATTTGAGAAAGATTCGATTATTTTCTATGTAGGGATGAAAAAAGTAGTGCCAGAATACGACCATAAGATAGTCGATAAGCTAATCACACAGGAGCAAGATCACCTAAGACAGCTGTCCGAGCTAAAGGAAAGCTTGTAATCTAAAGGAGGTGGCTATGGTAGATAAAAAAGTTAAAATCTACAGCACCCCTACCTGTCCATTTTGCATGATGGCCAAGAAGTTCTTAAAAGAGAACAATATTGATTTTGAGGATATCGATGTCTCCACTGACCAAGCAAAAGCACAGGAGATGGTTCAGAAATCAGGGCAAATGGCTGTGCCTGTAATAGACATCGATGGCGAAATTATAGTGGGATTTGACAAGGAGAAGATAAGAAAAACATTGGGGTTATGATGTTCGATTTAATCATTATTGGGGCAGGGCCAGCAGGTATAACAGCCAGCGTCTACGCTGCCCGAAAGAAAATGAACTTTTTAGTTATTACCAAAGATATCGGCGGGCAGGCGGCGTGGAGTGGAGACATAGAGAATTACACAGGTTATCAATTCATTACCGGTCCTGAGTTGACGGGCAAGTTTGAGGAACATATGCGAAAATATAGTATTGAATTAAAAGAAAATGAAGAAGTGTTAGAATTAAAAAGAAAAGATGACGGGGTTTGGGTTAAGACTGACAAAGCCACCTACCAAGCAAAAACAGCGGTAATTGCCTCTGGCAAGAGGTCAAGGGAACTGGGCGTGCCCGGAGAGACGGAATTCAAAAATAGAGGACTTACTTATTGCGCTACTTGCGATGGGCCTCTATTTGCGGGAAAGGATGTAGCAGTCATCGGGGGAGGGAACTCTGCTTTAGATGCAGCCCTACAATTAATTCAGATAGCCAAACATATATATCTTATCAATATCACCTCAGCCCTCACTGGAGATGCAGTAATGAGGGAGAAAGTCAATGAGAGTAAAAAAGTATCTATCCTAAACAACACCCAGGTAACTGCTGTTTTGGGAGAGAGAATGGTTAGTGGAATTAAGATAAGAAGACAAGAGAAGGAGGAAACGCTGCCTGTGGAGGGAGTTTTTGTAGAAATCGGTCTTATTCCCAATTCTGAGTTTGCTAAAGAATTAGAAAAAAATCAACTGGGTGAAATTAGGGTAAACTGTCGTAGCGAGACCAGTATCCCGGGCATCTTTGCTGCCGGTGATGTTACTGATGTGCCTGCAAAACAGATTATAGTAGCAGCTGGAGAAGGGGCTAAAGCGGCACTAGGTGCTTTCGCATACTTAGCCCAACACAAATAAAAGGGGTAATAAAATGAAAGATAAAATCAAAACAGCCCTGGTGCAAATGGAAGTGACCAGTCTACAGCCAAAGAAGAACGCTTCCCGAATGAAGGAATTTATTGAAAATATTTTCCATAAAGGGAAAGTAGACCTAATACTCTTTCCTGAACTTGCCAACACGGGGTATGTTCAGAGCATGGACCAGGACTTCGGTCTGGAGTTCCTGAAGTGTGCAGAACCGATTCCCGGATATACCACCAATATTCTCGGTAAGCTGGCTAAAAAACATAAAACTTATATTGTGGTGGGATTAGCCCAGCTTCATCCTCAGATACCAGGCACCATATACAATTCATCGGTGTTAATCGGGCCCCAAGGAGAGGTACTGGGCATCCATCACAAATTACATATTCCTGATGAGGAAAAACACTACTTCTATCCGGGTAGTACATTGGAGGTTTACCGCACGGAGATTGGCAACATCGGAATGACCGTGTGCTGGGACAACCTGTTTCCTGAACTACCACGAATATTGACTTTGAAAGGCATGGAAATTCTTTGCTCCAGTTATTCATGGGGAAAGCCAACCTCTCCTCACAAGAGAGTGACCTATATACCCACTCGCTTCCGATGCTTCTCCATGATGTATGCAATATCAAACAGAATCTATGCAATGGCCTGCAATCCAGTGGGTAAATATAATGGACACGATTTCGATGGGCATAGTGCCATAGCCGGACCTGATGGAGAGACTCTTGCTTATGCAGAGAAGGAGGGGGAAGAAGAAGTTCTTTTTGCGGAATTTAGTAATGACCACCTGCTTGAAATGAGAGCTATCTCCCCCATTTTTAGAGACCGCCGACCGGAACTATATGGTTTGCTTAGTGAGCCTTTCTAAGATAAAACTATTGAAAAGCATCTTTCAGAAAAGGATTGGCAACTCAAAATAAAAATGTTATAATATCTAACAACTTTTACTTAATTGGGTCATTTTTCGTCTTCACTCTTAAAAGAAAGGGGGAAAATTATGCTCATATTGATTAAGCTTATCGGTATAGTTATAGTGGGTTTCGGGATTATTTTTCTGGTAAGCCCAAATACTATGAGGAAGTTTATGCTTCTTTGCGAAAAAGGAAAGAGAGTTTACATAGCAGGTATCTTAAGAATTTTGTTTGGCGTTATCTTTTTATTGGCTGCCTCACAGTGTAGGGTTGCTGGGGTTATGGTTACGCTGGGCATACTGTGTATAATAGCAGGTAGTGTTATCTTTATCCTTAAACTAAATAGAATAAAAACTATGCTTAAGTGGTACTATGGAAGGTCACTTCTTGTTCTACGCCTCATTGCCCTTGTTCCTATAGCCCTTGGCATGTTGATTCTCTATTCTGTATAGCACCAGAAGTCTGTAAAATTTATGGTCCGTTTCTTAACCTAACCCCCCTGTGGTACGCATGTATAATAATGCAATAGAGCAAGAACAGAATATCAATAGGAGAAGAATATGAGAGGAATATTAGCGTTAGAGGATGGCAGCTATTTTGAAGGCATCTCCATAGGGAAAGCCGGGGAAAGGATAGGAGAGGTAGTTTTAAATACTGCTGTTGTTGGATACCAGGAGATTATGACCGACCCGGCAAATGCGGGTAAGATTCTGGTTTTCACCTATCCCTTGATAGGCAATTATGGTGTAGCCAAAAAATTTTCTGAGTCTAAAAAATGTTGGATAGAGGCCTTGGTCATAAAAGAAGAAAGTAAAATGTATTCCAATTGGCAGGCAGAGGACAGTTTCAACAATTTCCTTAAAAAGGAACGTCTGGTTGCCATAAGCGAGGTGGATACAAGGACACTGGCTGTCAAGATTAGAGATAACGGTCAGATGCTGGGAATAGTTTCCACCCTAGTCCCACTCGCTGGCAAGGAGACAAAGATTGGTGAGTTAGTTAAAAAGGTAAAAGATTATAAGAAATATATAAAAAGGAATTTCATAACAAATATTTCAAGAGAGATTACAGAAATTAAAGGCAATACTTCAGGACCAAAGATAGCTATATTGGACCTAGGGGTCCTGAATAGTTTTGTTGAACAGTTAAAGACTCTGGGATGCAATCTTACGTTGTTGCCCTATAATACTGATGCAGACAAGATTCTGGAATTGAATCTTGATGGCTTGATTATTTCTAATGGACCGGAAGAAGATGAAGCAATTTCTGGAATTGTAGAGGTAGTTAAGAAGCTCATTGGGAAAATTCCTCTCTTAGGTATCTCTTTGGGACATGAGATAATCTCACTTGCCTTAGGAGGTAGACTAAGGAAACTCAAACTAGGTCATCGCGGTGTAAATTATCCGGTGAAGTCACCTTCTTCCTATAAAGGTGATATCACGGTTCAGAATCATTCATTTGTTGTGGATGAGGAGTCAATAAAAGATAGAGAGGAGATCAACATTACCCTGCGCAATGTCAATGATGACTCGATTGAGGAGATGGAAAGTGGCCCACTAAAATTTATTTCCACCCAGTACTATCCAGTAAGTCCTGGATTTGATGAGGTAAATGGAATATTCAGAAGATTTTTAAATATGATAGAAAAAAAAGAAAGGAAGTTAATATGCCCAAGCGAAAAGACATAAATAAGATATTGATGATAGGCTCAGGCCCTATTGTTATTGGCCAGGCCTGTGAATTTGACTATTCCGGTTCTCAAGCCTGTAAGGCCTTAAGAGAAGAAGGTTACTTTACCATCCTTGTAAATAGCAATCCCGCTACTATTATGACCGACCCTGGCATGGCAGATGTGACCTACATTGAACCACTCACCATAGAAGTGGTTACAGAGATAATAAGAAAAGAGAGACCTGATGCCATTCTGCCCACACTGGGTGGCCAGACAGGTTTGAACCTGGCCTATTTCTTGATGAAAGAAGGCATACTGGAAAAGTATAGTGTAGAGTCTTTAGGGGCTGATATCGAGGCTATTTCCAGAGCTGAGGATAGAGAGCTGTTTAAGAAGGCAATGCAGGAGATAGGCGTAGATGTTCCTAAAAGTGGAATTGCTACAAATCTGGAAGAGGGCATGAGGATTGGTCTGGAGATAGGATTTCCATTGATTTTAAGACCAGCGTATTGTTTAGGGGGCAGTGGTAGTTCTACTGCTTATAATAAAGAGGAATTAGAAGAGTTTCTAATAAAGGGACTGGAGATAAGTCCGGTGGGACAAGTATTGGTGGAGCAATCTGTACTGGGGTGGAAAGAGATAGAGTATGAAGTGATGAGGGACTGCGTGGATAATGTTATTATGATTACTTCTATGGAGAATGTCGACCCCATGGGTGTACATACCGGGGATAGCATTGTGGTTGCGCCATCGCAGAGCCTGACCGGAAAGGAATACGCACAGTTTGTGAATCTATCCAAAAAGATTATAAGAAAGGTGGGCATAACCGGGGGAGGGGCGAATATTCAATTTGGACAGAACCCGGATAATGGACACATTGTGATTATCGAAGTCAATCCCAGACTTTCCAGGAGTTCAGCTTTAGCTTCTAAAGCTACTGGTTTTCCCATTGCCAGGGTGGCTACAAAATTGGCTGTGGGCTTTACTCTTCCCGAGGTTCTCAATCAGATTACAGGAAAGACAACCTCATTCTTTGAGCCTACGATTGATTATTGTGTATTTAAAATTTGTAGATTTACTTTTGAAAAATTTCCTCAAGTTCAAAGGGTCATAAATACATCTATGAAAGCAGTCGGTGAGGCGATGTCTATTGGCAGAAACTTTAAGGAAGCACTCCAGAAAGGAATAAGGTCTACTGAGACAGGAAGATTTGGATTGGGTTCGGACGGAAAAGACAAAATAACCGATGAAGCATTAGAATCACCTTCAGAGGATTTGATTAAGGAAGTAAAAGAAAAAATAAGGATTCCCCATGATGAGAGACTATTTTTTATCAGATACGGTCTTGAGCTGGGACTAACTGTCGATGAGATTTACGAGCTATCAAAAATTGATAGGTGGTTCATAGATAATATGAAGCAGATCGTAGAGCTGGGAAAAGAGATAAAGAGATATAAAGGTAAAAATGCAAAAAGCAAGATCAAAATCTCACCAGAGTTACTTAAGAAAGCGAAAAAGGATGGCTTCTCAGATATACAGCTTGCCTATCTTCTAAATTCGACAGAGAAAAAAATAAGATCTTATAGAAAAAAGTGCAATATAAAAGCGGTCTATAAATTAGTAGATACCTGCGCAGGAGAATTTAAAGCGGAGAGACCATATTATTATTCTACATATGAGACCAAGGATGAAAGCCAGCCGTCTGCGAATAAGAAGGTTCTTATCTTGGGAGGGGGACCTAATAGAATCGGGCAGGGTATAGAGTTTGACTATTGTTGTTGTCATGCATCGTATGCTCTAAAAGAAGAAGGCATGGAAAGCATTATGGTAAATTGCAATCCAGAGACTGTCTCCACAGATTATGATACTTCAGACAAATTGTATTTTGAACCTTTGACAGTCGAGGACGTATTAAATATTGTGGATATTGAAAAACCCATCGGGGTAATAGTTCAATTTGGAGGCCAGACTCCACTGAACATATCTGTCCCATTAGCCAAGGCGGGATTGAAGATTTTAGGAACCAGCCCTGATTCTATAGACCGGGCAGAGAATAGAAAAAGGTTCCAACAGATGCTTAAAAAATTGAAACTCATCCAACCTGATAACGGGACAGTTACCTCGTTCGAAGGAGCAAAGAAGGTTGCCCACAGGATAGGATATCCAGTAGTAGTAAGGCCTTCTTATGTTCTCGGTGGTAGAGCAATGGAGATAGTCTATGATGAGGAAGGTTTAAGCAATTTTATGAAAAAAGCAGTAGAGGCATCTCCTGAACGTCCAATTCTTATCGACAAATTCTTAGAAGATGCTATAGAAGTCGATGTGGATGCAATAGCAGATGGTAAGAGGTGCGTAATTGGTGGGATTATGGAGCACATTGAAATGGCGGGCATCCATTCCGGCGATAGTGCAATGGTCCTTCCGCCATATACTTTAGGAGAAGATATAATAGAACTTATAAAGAAAAATACTTATGCTATGGCAAAAGAATTGAACGTGAAAGGACTTTTGAATATTCAGTACGCAATCAAGAATAATGTGGTCTATGTTCTGGAGGTAAATCCCAGGGCAAGTAGAACAATTCCACTTGTGAGCAAGGCCATAGGGGCTCCTCTGGTAAACCTGGCAACTAAGGTAATGCTGGGAAAGACCCTGCAAGAGTTAGGATTTACCAAGGAAAAGGAAATCAATCATGTTGTCGTAAAAGAGTCTGTATTTCCTTTTATAAGGTTTCCAGGCGCAGATGCAATCTTGGGTCCGGAGATGAAATCCACAGGGGAGGTTATGGGAATAGATTCCACATTTGGTGTAGCTTATGCGAAGAGCCAGATAGCTGCTGGACAAAAGTTGCCCAAAAAGGGAAATGTATTCATAAGTGTGAAGAATCAGGATAAGAGGAATATAGTGTTCATTGCCAAAAAACTTGCTGACCTCGGGTTTAAGATTATGGCCACTTCTGGTACAGCAGATGCCCTTATGAAGAATGACATAGAGGTAAAGACTCTGCCTAAACTTCACGAAGGAAGGCCTAATATTATTGATTTAATAAAAGATAGCAAGGTAGACCTGATAATAAACACTCCTGCTGGGAAGGCGACCAAAGAGGATGAGGTGAAGATAAGGTCCCAGGCAATTCTTTATAGTGTGCCTCTCATAACTACTATTGCTGGCGCACAGGCATCTGTTAATGGAATTGAGAATTTGATTAAGAGACCAGAGGTGTCTGTAAAATCGTTACAGGAATACCATAAAGAGATAAAATAATAATTTATGTCAGGGGGTAAAAGATGAGTGGGATTTTTGGAGTGGTTTCTAAGAGAGATTGTGCAGAGATTCTCTTCTATGGGACGGATTACCATTCCCATTTGGGCACAGAATATGGAGGTATGGCAGTCCTGGGAGAGGATTTCACCCGCCAGATACACAACATAAGCCAGGATCAGTTTAAGTCAAAATTCCATCAAGATTTCAAGCGTATGAAGGGCAACAAGGGCATCGGCGTTATTAGCGCCTTCGATGAACAGCCCATTTATCTAAACTCCAAGTTTGGTCCGTTTTGTATAGTAACTAACGGCATCTTGGAAAATATCGAAGAATTAGCAGGGGGGCTTTTAGAAAAAGGAATAACTTTCAGTGAAGTGAGCAAAGACAGGGTTAATGTAACTGAGCTCGTAGCCAAGTTAATCAGTCAGGGAAACAATTTGATAGATGGCATAGAGAAAATGTTCGATGCCATAGATGGTTCCTGCTCACTTTTACTATTGAATAGAGATGGAGTCTATGCTGCCAGAGATAGGTATGGGTATACGCCCCTTATAGTGGGAAAGAGAGAGGATGCCTGGGCAGTTACATCAGAGAGTAGTGCCTTCCCCAATATTGAGTTCAAAACGGTAAAATACCTCGAACCCGGAGAGATAATTCTGATAAATGAGAAGGGCATGCTCCAAAGGAAGCCGGGTAGAGAGATGAATCAAATCTGTGCATTTCTCTGGATATACATCGGCTTTCCTGCTTCCAACTATGAAGGGATAAATGTGGAGACAGTAAGAGAAAGGTGCGGAAGGTTTCTGGCAAAAAGGGATGGGGATATAGAAGTAGATATAGTCTCTGGAGTTCCCGATTCAGGAACTGCCCATGCTCTGGGATATGCAATGGAGTCGGGGAAGCCTTACCGGCGACCTCTGGTGAAGTATACACCTGGATATGGGAGAAGCTATACTCCTCCTTCGCAGGAGATTCGAGATTTGATAGCCAGGATGAAGCTCATTCCTATCAAAGAGATAATTGAAGGTAACAGGATTGTAGTATGTGAGGATTCTATAGTCAGAGGGACTCAGCTTAAGAACTTCACCATAAAGAAGCTATGGGATAACGGTGCCCGGGAGGTTCACATAAGGCCCGCCTGCCCTCCGTTGATGTTTCCCTGCAGGTTTAATTTCTCCACGCGCTCCATCTATGAACTCGCTGCCCGCAGAGCCATTCACAGCCTGGAGGGGCAAGATGTGAAGAATGTGTCAGAATATATAGACCATAATTCTAAGAAATATAAGAAGATGGTGGAATGGATTGCTAATGAGTTAGAAGGTACCACTCTTAAATACCAGACTGTGGATGACATGGTGAAGGCCATCGGCCTTCCTAAAGAGAGGCTGTGTCTTTATTGCTGGACCGGTGAATATCCAAAACCAGTGGCGGGTAATAAAAAAAAGAAAGAGAAAAACCCGGCTGTTAAGAAGAAAGCGGTGAAGTGAGCTTTTTGCATCTTTGAAGATAAATGGATTGTATTCCTGCCCTTGTAGAAACCCTCCTGTAAAATACTGAAAACCTTCGGGAATTTCTGCTGTTAATGTTTTGAGTGAAGTTCAGAATTCTATCCTAATGATTATAAAAAATGTTTTTATTCAAGGAAGTATCTTTCAGGTTCATAATAGATTTGTCTTTGCCGAATTTTTCGAGCCACATTTTTTCTTAAAAATTCAATTGGAGAATAATCATCGGTTAAAATTATTCCTTCATCAGAAGCAATATTAAGTTCGCACTGTAAAAATATATCCATAATATGTTGAGCTAATCGTCCCTTGCAAAATGGTTTAATGTCTTCGGGAGGCTCAAACGGTATGGTAGAAGCAAAAAGAATGACATTTGCCACAGTATCTGTTGATTCTGAGTCCTGGAGAAGAGAAAATGCCTTTACATATGGGAATACTTGATGAAGTGTTCGATAGACTGACTTCCAGCCTAAAGAACTTTTTCCATAGATTTCTCCTAAAAAGTTAATTCCCAAAATTCCATCTTTTCTAAGTAAACGCTTAATTTCTCGAAAACATTCCTCAGTAAGCAGATGAAATGGGACATCTTCTCCAGTAAATACGTCAATGATTACGAAATCGTATTTCTTTTTCGTATTATTTATGTAAGACCTGCCATCATCGATATAAATTTTCCCAAAGTAATCCAGAAAGCCAAAGTATTTCCGGGCAATAGATTCCATTTTTGGTTCAATATCAATACAGTCAGTTTTTATCCCATACTCCCATAAGCGCCGGGGAATATTTCCCCCAGCCAAACCGATAAGGAGAGCATCTTTACCCCTGGGATTAAATAAAGGGAGCGCTTCGAAAAAATAGTAGACTTTACCTGTTGGGAGATAAGTATATTTATGAATGGATGATTGTCTCATATTATCTAAGTATAGTTTTCTCTGGTTTCCTTCTTCAAAAACTTTGAGCTGACCATAAATTGATTCTGATTTATAGACTAATTTAACTTTATCAGATTCCTTATGTGGAAAGAAGTAAGGAGAGAGAAATAAAATAGGGAAACCAAGAAGTACCGCCGAAGATAAACCCAGGAAATACTTTTTGTTAATCAGGTGATATCCAATCCACAGTAGAATTAGGATTAAAGACTGAAGAAAAAATATTTTTTTAGTTCCAATATTTGGAATCAAGATAAAGCCAGTTAATAAGGTTCCAAAAAAACTTCCCATAGTAGAGATGGCATATAACTTGCCGGCAGTAGCACCCAGAACATTCAATTCAGTAGTGGACAACTTAATAGCATAAGGAGACACCATTCCTAATAAAACCAAGGGAAGGGCAAATAATATATAAGCACTAAAAAGCGGGCCAATACGAAGACCTAAATTTGCAGTTAATTTTAAAATAGGAGAGGAGATTTGTGAAACCGGAGCAATTAATATTCCCCCCATAAGAATAATTAAATAGAAAGTGCTGAATTTTGGTTTTTTGTCAGCAATTTTACCGCCTATCCAGTAGCCTATTGCCAGACAGGTAAGCGCTACGGTAATAAGCGATGCCCAAACAAAAAGACCTGAACCATAAATTGGGGCAACAACTCTTGTGCCGGCTAACTCTAAAACCATAACTGCCGCACCAGTAATAAACAAAGTTAGAAAAAGATAATACTTCTTGATAGATTTATTCATCATTTCCCTCCTGTTTTAACTATGATAATGCCAGATTTGCTCTGTTCTGGTATCTGACCCAAAACTTGTGCTTTGATGATAAAGACAAACTCCTTATTTCTATACTTTCTCTCATCAGGGATTAAAAGATATGGATAAAATTTTTTAGATTTCTGTGGCTCAACAATAACTTCGCCTGTGTCAAAAGAGAGAAAGTTAATATTTCCTACTTGATAGTTAGAAATTTCTAAAGCAGAATTCTCAGTAGAACTGCTTACAGTTAGACTGAAAGCATATTTCTGTTCGCTCTGGTTAGACAATTTAAACGCTTTCCCGGTAAATTGGCTAATGTCAATTTTTTTACCTAAAGGAAAATTTGAAATTAAACATCTATGTGGGGTTAATTCAAATTTCAATTTATCCAATCCCATCTCTTCAATTAATTCAGATAGAGAAATCCTCTCTTCGGAAATTGTAAGAAGAATTTGTGTAGTAAGCGAAAGAGATTGGGGATAGTCTATGGTATAAGCTCTTAGATTGAATTGATATTTTTTCCCCATATATTTTGGGTCGTCAGGGAGTGTAAGATAGAAATTTGTAGATGCCTTTTCGCCGTATTTTAGAATAAATTTTTCTTTTTCTAATTTTACCCAGGAGATATCTGGAATGGGTTCAAATTCTGTTGATGCCAGTTTATTTCGGGAGGGAATAATTGGTTCTATTCCTAGTTTTAATCCATCTTCGATATAGTTTGTTACTTCGTAATATAAACCAGAGATTTTCTTAAAACTATAAGTTTGTCCGATACTTACCATAGAAATATTAATTTGTCCTGGTGCGGTGAGTCTACCTCTGCCGTATGTTGATGGGACAACATAAAAAAGCAAACAAATTGCTAAAAGCACTTTTTGTAACTTCATTTTAGACATATTTTAGATCCTTACCTGCCAGATTACCAAAATAATAACAGATAATAAACTATAGCACATATTATTTTATATTTCAAGTGCTATTGGGAATGCTATTCTTTTCTTGCATTGATGCATTATGTTTAGTAAAATTACCATTACAGTTCGTTGAAATTTTGAATCTAGAGCTATGGAGAAAAATAAATCCATGAACGAGGTGACGAGAGAGGACAACAGGGGTCACTTCTAACCATAATTGGAGGAGGTATTGGGAATGGTAATTGCTACGGTTATAATGGGTGTTCTGGCGATTATTCTTGTTTCTGTCGGTTATTACAAAGGAGGAGGAGAACATGTTCTGGGATTGAAATCAGCAATGAACATGACCATCCAGATTCTTCCTTTAGTAATTCTTGCATTTATAGTGGCTGGTATGATTCAGACTCTTGTTTCTCATGAATTTCTATCAAAATGGATAGGTAAAGGATCTGGCATACGGGGCATACTCATCGGCACAGTAGCGGGTAGTTTGACACCAGGTGGTCCCTATGTCAGTTTACCGATTGCCGCAGGGCTTTTGCGTTCCGGTGCCAGTGTAGGAACCACGGTGGCATTCTTGACCGGGTGGTCGCTGTGGGCATTTGGTCGATTACCGTTAGAAGTGGGCATAATGGGCTGGAAATTTACACTCATCCGTATTGCCAGCACATTTCTCTTCCCACCTATTGCCGGACTGATAGCAAATAGATTATTTTCATAGATTTTTTGTGGTTGACTCTCAGGTTTATAAGACATATAATCTAATTACTTCCAATTTTGAGGAGGAAAAGATGCCATTAGTGAATGTGGATTTATGGGAAGGTCGCAAGGTTGAGCAGAAGAAAAAATTGGTGGCAGGAATCACTAATTTATTTGTAGAAATTACTGGATGTCCTAAGGAAGCAGTTACAGTGATAATCAGGGATGTCCCCAAGCATAACTGGGGAATTGGAGGTGAATTGAGTTCAGAAAAATTTAAAGAAAAGTAAGTACGGAGAAAGGAGGTAGGTAAAATGAAAAGTTTTTGGAATGTTTTAGTGATTGTCTGTTTGGGTATTCTTCTCGTGGGTGGAGCGAGTCCTGTTAGGAGCCAGGAAGAGGTAAAAGAGACTGCTCAAGAAGAAACAAGAGAGCAGGAGAGATTGCGGGATAGGGAGAGGATTCTTGAGAACGAAGATAAGATTCTTGAGAAATATTCTGAGCGCTTTGGAGTGGATACAGAGACTCTGGCAGACTTAAGGGCAGAGCGCCTGGGTTATGGAGAAATTAGTCACGCGCTTGTGCTTTCTGAAATGACGGAAAGGCCGCTGGACGAAGTCGTAGCAATGAGGGAGTCAGGCAAAGGCTGGGGACAGATAGCCGATGAGTGTGGGGTGAAACTCCGAGAGGCAAGAAGGGAAGTGAAAAGGGAGAGGCGTCGTATTAAACGCGAACTTACACGGCAAGAGCGGCGTGCCCTTCGCCGTTCCTGGAAGGTAAAGGTAAAGCGGCGTGAAGCTATAAGAGAACAACGCAGACTGGAAAAGGAGAAACCAGGTAAAGAGTATGCACCACCAAAGAAAGGTCGTGGAAAAGGTGGTGGACGTGGTCGGGGACGCTGAATGAGAAAAACAATTTCAATTTTAGTATTGGTGTTGATTTTTTTGAGTCTTCCCAGTAAAGGACTTACTTATGAGAAGAACGATTTTGGCCTGGGGATTATTCTCGGTTCTCCTACAGGGCTAAGTGCAAAGCTCTGGCTCAGTAAAAGTACTGCTTTCGATGCTGCGGCTGCCTGGTCTTTCAGCAGGAAGGGGCGACTTCAGATTCATGGAGATTATCTCTGGCACAATTTTGACCTTATCAAGGTGGAAGAAGGTAGTTTTCCCTTTTATTATGGTTTAGGGTTTCGGTTCAATTTTGGAGATGAGGTAGAAGCAGGAGTGAGGTTTCCAATTGGGCTGGAGTATCTCTTTTCTGAGGCGCCTTTCGATATTTTCGTAGAAGTGGTCCCTGTTCTCAAGGTGATTAAGAAGACTGATTTTGAAATGGAAGGCGCTATTGGAGTTCGTTTCTTTTTCAGGTAGATAGACAAGGAGTACATTAAGAGGAAACAGAGGATGAGAAATACTATAAATTTGGGAAAAATTTTTGATATCCAGATAAAGATAGATTACAGCTGGTTCATTATCTTTTTATTAATTACCTGGTCGTTGGGAGGTCATTATTTTCCCCATTCCTATCCGGGCTGGCAATTCCTTACCTATTGGATTGTCGCCTTATCCACCTGTTTGATATTCTTCGCTTGTGTATTGGCCCACGAATTGTCCCACAGTTTAGTTTCTAAGGCTCATGGAATTCCTGTGCGAGATATCACACTGTTTATTTTCGGGGGAGCTGCTCAAATCGCAAGTGAACCTGAAAAGCCGAGAAACGAATTTCTTATGGCCTTTGCCGGGCCTCTCATAAGTATTGTAATTGCCATTCTCTTTAGATTCGTTTTCTTTGTAATGAGGGATTCCTTCCAACCTGTCGCCGCCTTAGCATATTGGTTAAGCAGGATAAATCTCATACTGGCTATCTTCAATTTGGTTCCCGGTTTCCCTCTCGATGGTGGCCGTATTTTGAGAGCAATTATCTGGAAAATAACTGGTAACTTCAGAAAAGCGACTCGAATTGCTTCAGGAGCAGGTCAATTTGTAGCTTTTCTATTGATTTTCTTCGGTATGTTTATGTTCTTTACAGGGAGATTTTTTAACGGGCTCTGGTTTGTGTTTATCGGATGGTTCCTCAATAATGCTGCTGAGAAGAGTTACCGATGGGTTGCCCTGAAAGATACGATGCGCGGGGTAACTGTGGAGGAAGTAATGGTTAAAGAATGTTATGGAGTGCCAGGCGATATCACGCTGGAACAGCTTATCCATGAACATATTATTCGGGGGGGCTATCGCTGTCTGCCTGTAATTGAGAGCGGTCGAGTGGTGGGTTTGGTAACAGTACATCAGATAAAAGAGGTCCCTCACCATGCCTGGAGTAGTACCACTGTTGAGGAAGTGATGATTCCCTTAGATAAGACAAAGGCAGTTAAACCCAGTGACCCTCTATTTTCTATATTCGAGACAATGACTCGAGAAGATATCAGTCAACTTCCCGTTGTCCAGAACGGCGAATTGGTGGGTATAATAGGGAAAGACAATATTCTCAATTTCATTCGAACATTGTCTGAACTGGGAATGTAGTAGAAATTCAATTTTTAATGTCTCCAGGAGAAAAGATGGAAATTATAATTAAAGCGCCTTTTGAAAAGTTGCTTAAGATGGAGGTTTTAGAAGCAAAAGATGGCTTTGCGAAAATAACCATGCCTTACAGGAAGGAATTGACTAATCCCCATGGTTTTATTCATGGAGGAGCACTATGTTCTTTAGCAGATACTGCCACAGCTGTGGCAATAGTCTCGAAATGGGGGGAGAGGACATTTTTCACAGCTAAACTGGATATGGAATTTAAAGCTTCTATTGAGGATGGAGAAATGTTCGCTGAGGCAAGAATTTTCAGGAAAAAAGGAAATTTCTTCTTCAGCAGAATGGAAGTCAGGGATGGGAACGAGAAGTTATTGGCCAAAGGTTCTGCTATCTTCTTCATGCCTTCCGAGAAGTGAACTTAAAGGGAGTTCATACCGCAAGCATTATAATTTCCAACAATCTTTACCCAAAAAGTGGAGTCCGCCCGAAAGGGCGGTTTTATAAACTCTAGAGGAAGGAAAAAGAATGGCATATAAACAGATAGAAGAGAGTACTCTACAGAAGCTCAGGGATATCGTTGGTGGAGAGAACTTAATTTGTGAACAGGAGAAAATGGTGGACTACAGCCATGACGAGTTTTCCCTGGAGTCGATAAGAAAACTTCCTGAGGTGGTGGCGAAACCGAAAAACAGGGAGGAGATTTCCGAAATTCTTAAACTTGCCAATAAAGAAAGGTTTCCGGTGACTCCCCGGGGAGGTGCCACCGGGCTTGTGGGTAGCTGCGTTCCCCTGTATGGCGGTCTGGTTCTTTCTCTGGAAAATATGAATAAGGTTTTAGAAGTAGATACAGAAAATCTTATGGCAGTGGTCGAGGCAGGCGTCCCCTTAATGGAGTTCTATAAAAAGGTAGAAGAGGCAGGACTCTTTTTCCCTCCCCATCCGGGCGAAGAGAGTGCCAATATAGGAGGAGTTATAGCCACTAACGCAGGTGGTTCCAGAGCAGTTAAATATGGAGTAATAAGGAACTTTGTGAAAGGGCTGGAAGTAGTTCTTCCTGCAGGAGAGATAATAAAGATTGGTGGAAAAATTATGAAAGATAGCACTGGCTATAGTCTCCTGAATCTTTTGATAGGCTCTGAAGGCACTCTGGGAATTGTTACCCAAGCCACAATTTCTCTCCTCCCCCCACCAAAAGCTATGTATACACTGGTTGTTCCTTTCAATAGTGTTCGTGATGCCATAAACACAGTTCCTATGATAATAAAGAGTAAGACAATTCCTATGGCCATAGAATTTATAGAGAAAGAACCCATCCTTGTTACTGAGGAGTATCTCCAGAAGAAATGGCCTTCTCGAGAAGGAGAAGCCTATCTTATGATAATAATAGACGGCTCCAGCGAAGAGGAGGTAATGGGACTTTGTGAATCTGTGGGAGAGCTATGTTCTGCCAATAATGCCTTGGATGTCTTTGTCGCCGATACTAAAGAGAGACAGGATAACATATTAAACATAAGAAGCCAAATCTATGAAGCTATAAAACCTTACACAATCGAGATACTGGACATTACTGTTCCGCGGGCAGAGATTGCCAGTCACGTGGAGAGGGTACATGAGATTGCCGATAAATATGGTGTCTGGTTACCCACATACGGTCATGCGGGAGACGGAAACGTGCATACTCATCTTATGAAAGTTAAGTTTAAGGAAGGGAAAATAGAAGAGGTAAAAGAAGAATGGGAGAAGAAGTATCGCCAAGTACGAAAAGAAATCCATTTAGATGGTATAAATAGAGGAGGAACCATTTCCGGAGAACATGGGATAGGTATAGTGAAGAAGGAGTATCTATCTATGGCCCTGAGTAAGGCTCATATTGATATTATGAAGGGAATAAAGAAAATTTTCGATCCGGGAAATATTTTGAATCCGGGAAAGATATTCGACCTTGCTTAGTTGTCACTTTCTCAAAATCACTCTTTTTTTCATTCTCTTTGCGCCGAAGAATTTTTTGGTGAAATTTGCCGCCTTCTCTGTATCGAATTGTTTGCAGGAGAAGATGTTGATGTAAGCAGAATTCCAGAGCTCCGAGAAGTGGCCGGTAATTGAACTGGTCTCAATTAATTGCACCAGAGAATAGCCTGCAGTGTGAGGATTCTTCAGTCCAAAGTAGGGGATGGAAGGTTTGCCATATTTTTTCATCTTTATTAAAGCGCACAGATTATTGACGAATTCATTCAGTTTCTTACGGGAACGAATTGTTTTCTGGTTACAACCGTAGAGGTCGAGTGTAAGTTCTGTGCCATAAATTTTTCTTTTATCCATTTCTTTTAGCCTCCATAGTCTTCCTTATATAGGTAGGCAGAACAAACGAAGCCAGATGAATTTTCGGATTATAGTATCTGGTTTTCAATTTTAATTTTTTATACCTTTTTTCTATTTCCGAGAAGGAGATTTTTAAAGGATTAATCCCTTTAGAAGCGAGGATGAAACTGAACAGTCCTCCCACGTAAGTGGGAACAGCGGTCAAAAAGGTAGCCACAAAAGGAAATATCTTCTTCAGTCTCCTATATACATAAGGAAGTTCTTCTCTTTGGAGAAAGAGCGAGCCTGTCTGCTGAGCAAATATTCCGTTACTATGGGAAAGCGTATTAAACGTATCCCTATAGAATTTCGATGAGAAAAGTACTTTTGCTGGACCAATAGGGTCTGAAGAATCGACTATTATTACATCGAATTTTCTTTTTCTTTCCTTGACAAAGTTTACTCCGTCGTCAATTATTATGTTTGCCCGCCTGTCGTTAAAAGAATTTTTACAAATAGCTGAAAGATAGCTTTTGGAAAATTCAATTACTTTCTTGTCTATTTCGACTAAAGATACTTCCTTAACCGGATATTTGAGCACTTCTCTTAAGATTCCTCCGTCCCCGCCTCCAATGATCAAAACTCTTTCCGGATGAGGATGGGAGAGCATAGGTAAGTGAGTGAGCATCTCGTGGTAGATAAATTCATCTCGCTCCGTGGTCTGGACAACCCCGTCTAAAACTAATACCTTCCCGAACTCATAAGTATCTAAAATATTAATTTTCTGATATGGACTCTTATTGGAGACAAGGGTTCCCTTAACTTTAAGCCCCAATCTCACCGAAGGGAAAAGAGATTCATAAAACCACGTTTCTTTCATTCCAGAATCCCTCTTTTAAGTTCGAGTAACTGCATCTTTTTAGGCTTGAATGCCTTTTTTAATACAGGAATAGCTTTGTATGGATTAACTTCTCCGCAGACAAAAATATCTATTGCCGCATATTCAAACTCAGGCCAGGTGTGTATGGAGAGGTGGGATTCTTTAATAATTGCTACGCCCGATATTCCTTGGTTGGGAGAAAAATGGTGCAGTTTTATTTCTAGAATGGTAGCTCCGCAGGCAGCAACCGAATCAATCAAAGCCTTCCTAACTTTCTCTAAGGAGGTAATGTTCTTAGCTCCCCACAGTTCTAAGAGAAGGTGAGTTCCTGCATAGTCAAATTGCTCACACTTACTATAATATCGCCTCGCTTTCTTTTTCATCAGCTCCCTTTTAAGTTGGTAATAACTTACTAAGGAGTTCTTCTAAACTAGTTAGTAAACCCCGTTAGAAATTTTCCTCTCCCCCTTTGTGGAGGAAATATTTCTAACGGGGTCGGGTCTACTCCCAAATTTTAATTTTGTGTTATTTTAACATCTTTAAAAAAATTTGTCAATAAAATAGTTAAATTTTTTTCAACTCCAGCAATTCCTTAAATCTTAAAGCGTTCTTTATAGCAAATCCACGAGCATCATTATTAAAGTAAGCATATATATCCTTTCTTTTTTCCATCCAATATTTAGCCTTGGAAGCCCAATTCTTAAGTTCTTTCTCCGAATAGTTGGAACCATAAAGAACCTCTCCCCCATGAAACCGGAGATAGATAAAATCAGAAGTAGCAAGTTCTTCACAAGGCCAGCTCTTAGAATGGGCGATACACAATGAGAAGCCATACTTCCTCAATATCCTGTATATCTCTTTACAGAACCAGCTTGCGTGTCGGAATTCGAAACAGTGGCGGGTCGACCTGGAAACCCTGAGGCGATGGAGTATTTTACAGAATGTTTCCAGTTTTTCCTCATGGGCGTGCAGGTTGGGAGGTAATTGCCATAACACCGCTCCCAGTTTTTCCTTTAAGCCTTCAGCATTATTGAAAAATAACTTCAGAGGTTCTTCGCAGTCCTTTAACTTCTTGACATGAGTGATGAAACGGCTCCCTTTAACTACAAAGGTGAAGTTCTCGGGAGTTCTCTTTCGCCATCCTTCAAAAATGGACTTCTTGGGTAGCCTGTAGAAGGAGACATTTAGCTCTACTGTATTGAAGAAACTCATGTAGTGTTCCAGCCATTTCCTTTGTGGAAGACCTTTGGGATAAAAAACACCGTCTGACCAGTGGGGATAGTTATATCCACTTGTACCAATAAATGTCTTGATTGCCATCCGCTTTCTCCTTCTAATTTTCCATTATATATGAGGGCCTCTCTTAAGTCAAGATGATGGTTCTTGAAATTTTGGTAATTATTTGGTATCCTCAAGAGCAGGTTTAATTTCGTCAATTTAAATTAAGAAGGGAGGTTTAGCAAAATGGCTGAGGAGAAGAAGGAAGTCCCGGCAGAGGAAGCTAAAGAAGCAGCCGAGGAGAAGAAGGAAGCGCCTCCAGAGGAGGCTAAAGAAGCAACGGAGGAGAAGAAAGAGGCTCCGCCAGAGGAGGCTAAAGAAGCAGCCGAGGAAAAGAAAGAAACGCCTCCAGAGGAGGCTAAAGAAGCAACTGAGGAAAAGAAAGAAGCCCCGCCAGAGGAGGCTAAAAAAGAAGCCGAGGAAAAGAAGGAAGTCCCGCCAGAAAAAGCTAAAGCAGCTGAAGAGAAGAAGAAAACACCGCCAGAGGAGACTAAAAAAGAAGCCGAGGAAAAGAAAGAAGTCCCTCCAGAAAAAGCTAAAGTAGCTGAAGAGAAAAAGGAAGAAGCTCCTCCTGAGGCTAAGAAGAGTAAGAAGATAAAGAAACTTACCTTGGATGAGGTAGAAGAGAAACTGAAATCCATTGAGGCTACTATGGGAGGGACTTCTTCAAAGTATGCTCAACATCTTCTCCAGAGGAGAGAGGAGCTACTTCAGAAAAAGAAAGCAGAGGAGATGAAATAAATCTTCGCCTCACAAACTATTCTCTTCAACAATTTTCTTGTTCTCTACTCAAGGAGGACGAGTTGGCTTTTCGGGCAAGGTATTGCTACTTGATATGGTAAAAAAGAGAAAGAAAAAAATTATCTATACTATAGGTTCAGCCGCCAGATCTCAGGATGATTTCCTTAAGACTTTAAAGGACTGGGGAATAAACACTTTAGTTGATGTGAGGAGGTTCCCCACCAGTAAATATGAACGTTTCAAAAGGGAAAACCTGGATATGATTCTTTTCTCCTCGGAAATTGAATATGTCTATATGGGAAAGGACCTGGGTGGGTTTCGTAAGGGTGGCTATGAAGCTTATGTTAAGACGAAAGAGTATAAACAGGCTCTTAAGTCCCTCCAGAAATTAGCAAAGAAAAACCCTGCTGTAATAATGTGCTGTGAGAGGTTGCCCGCTGGATGCCACAGGAGATATATTAGCCAGAGCCTGAAGAAGCTCGGCTGGAAAGTAGTTGATATAATATAATCCAATCTCCATTACATTCCCAAATCTTTTTGGAGTGTCAAACGAGAGTTTGACCTGGCACGCATGATTGGAGAGGTGAATACTTTTGTCCAAAGTTAGAGCTCATGTGTGGATAGAGGGGTTTGTTCAGGGAGTCTTCTTCCGCAGCTATACTCGTGACAGAGCGATGGATTGGGGAGTGAAGGGTTGGGTGAAGAATTGCCCGGATGGTCGGGTGGAAGCTGTTTTTGAAGGGGATAAACAGGCAGTGGAAAGAATTATCCAGTGGTGCCATCGAGGTCCTGATGAGGCAGAAGTTAAAGACGTTCAGGTTGAATGGGAAGAATATAGCGGAGAATTTGACACTTTCTCGGTCAGATATTTTTAGAGTTCCGGGGACACAATACTTAATTATTGAACCCGGAAAATAGAATAGAGACTTCTAAAAATGGCTTGCAGAAGTGAGAGAATATTTAATATAATAAAAACAGTTTGCACAGATTGAATCTGTGCCTACAACCATTGTTTTGTAGGCACAATTTTCCCGATTGAAAATCGGGATGCAGAGAGATGGTAAATATGTGGAATCAGATGAAGACCTTTATTCTGATGTTAGCCCTGACTTTAATTTTGATCTGGGTGGGAAACCTTATCGGTGGAAGGCAGGGCATGATTTTTGCCTTCATAATTGCAGCAGGGATCAACTTCATAAGCTACTGGTATTCTGATAAGATAGTTTTGGCAATGTATAAAGCCCAGCCTTTAAGGGAGGAGGATATGCCTCAACTTTATGGCAATGTAAGGGCTCTTACCCAGAAATCTGGATTGCCCATGCCCAAACTCTACCTTATTTCCCATTCCACTTCCAATGCCTTTGCCACCGGGAGAAATCCCCAGCACGCTGCAGTGGCAGTAACTGAAGGTATATTACGGGTTCTGGATGAGGAAGAGTTGGCAGGAGTAATCGGGCATGAGCTGGCTCATGTAAGAAACAGGGACATTCTGATTCAAACTGTGGCAGCCACTATTGCTGGAGCAGTAATGATTCTGGCATCCTTTGCCCGCTGGGCAGCGATTTTTAGAGGGTATGGTTCCAGGGGAGATAGAAAAGGAGGTGCGCTGGGGCTTCTGATTGCTGCAATTGTAGCACCGTTTGCTGCGATGATAATTCAGATGGCGATTTCTCGCTCGCGGGAATACCTGGCTGACAGGGGAAGTGCTCTGGTAACAGGCAATCCTCTTGGCCTGGCTAGAGCACTCCGGAAGCTGGAAGCCAGTGCAAGCCAGAGGAGACCTGCCCACCAGGCTACCGCGCACATGTTTACTGTCAATCCTTTGAGAGGCAGAGGGCTTGCAGTTCTCTTCTCCACTCACCCTCCTACCCAGAAAAGAATTGAGAGATTAGAGAAAATGGTTTAAGGAAAGGCCCAAACTCTCTGTTACGATTCTGTTTTAAAGGAATTACGAATGGCCATCCGTAAGTTTCTCCTTTTAGTGACTATATGTATTCTGTTCTCTCCCCTTCCCAATTGCCTGGGAGAGGAGTTACTGGATAAAGTTACAATAACTAAGATTGAGTTTTTTCAGAAAGGCAAATTAGTTGAGGTTGTGAACGATGACGCTCCTGTGCGTATCAGAACCTACCTGAAAGCAGAGGAGATGATAACAGAATTCAGAGATAAATTTTTTTTAATTTTCTATTTGAATGATTTACCCGTGCGTACTTTTCCCATTTCGGATATCAAGTATACCCCATTTATTGACTACTTATGGGAGAAACCCACGAGTGGTCTCCATTCAGTAGGCGCTTCTCTGGGAACTCCCGCTGGCGTGGGAGAAAGAGTCTATTACAATATATTTATAGAAGAAGTAAAACCTGTTCTGAAAATAAACAGCTTGGAGATAGATACTACAGGAAGGATTGAAGTTGGCGATAAGGTAAAATTCTTCCTCTTTGTAAGCAACGATTCCGAAAAGGTTATCCTGCCCGGTGATTTTATCGTGAGGCTGCAGTTAAAAGCTAAAGAAGAAAAAAAAGAAGAAGAAACAGCAGAAGAAGAAGAAATCATAGCAGAAGAAGAAAAAGAAAAGGAGAGAATTATCTTTCTCGATTTCAGAGAGATTCCCAGGATTAGTCCAAAAGCACACAACGTGAGCCTGGGGCCTATTGAATGGGTAGTGGAAGATGGAAATTGGTTGGTCTATCCCCAAATTCTACCCAGAGTCACTGGCAGAGGAAGAGTACTGGAAGTAGTGAAGGATGAACAGGTCTTTCTCGATCTCAGAATTGGTGAGTCGAGGCCTGACCTCTTTGTTGAACTCTTTCTTTCTCCTCCCTCTCCATATATGGGAGAAGAGGTGGAGATCTTAGCAAGTCTGGAAAACAGGGGTGATCTTCCTTGCGAAAAGTATCGTCTATCCCTCTATGTAGACGGGAGACGTAAAGGTTCGATTATGGAAGGACCTACCATTTTGCCAGGGAAATTTCAAAATTTACAGTTCGCTTGGAGGGCCGAAAGGGGCACTCACTACTTGAAAGTCTCAGCCTCCTACGAGTTTGACGAAAGGGAATTTTTAACTAAGGCTGAATTGCCACTGACTATCGATACGGGGATAAGTATTGTGCCTGTTATTCTCTCCTGGAAGCCTACCGACCCCCAAAGTGGGGACATTATGACTATCTTAACGAGAATAGAAAACATTGGAGTAAATCCTATTATCCCCTGGCAGGAAGGGAGCGAGGTAGGTTATAAGGCGGTCTTGTCTGTAGATGGGATAAAGAAGCAGGTTAAATTTAATGATGAGATAGGACCTGGAGAAAAAAGCGATTTTGAGTTCACCTGGGAGGCTGAGGAAGGCGAGCATCTCCTGGAATTCTCTTCTTTCTACGGTGTAGCAAAAGATATGGAACCTCTGTTGTGGAGTGATGAGGAATCGGTTAAGGTATTGCCTCCGCCAAAACTTATAATTGTTAGAGACAATTGGACCCCCAGTCCGCCTACAGAAGGAGATATTGTAGAGGTTTCCCTGGTGGTGAAAAATGATGGGCAAGGTGTAGCTCGTCTGTGGGATGAGGAGGAGATGGTAGGATATAAAGCAGTTTTTTCCATTGGCTCTGAAGAGAAGGAAGTTAGTAAGCGTATACCTCCGGGAAAGGAAGTTACATTCTCCTTCCGTTGGAATGTGGATGAGGGAGGAGAATATCCTGTAAGGGTCTTATTTGTTCATCCCAGTGGTAAGGGAATAGTAAAGCCATATAGAGGTACTCTGACTGTCCTTTCTTCTGAGCCAATTGATGAATTGGAGAAAGAAACATTGAAACTTCTGGAGAAGGGAGGAAAGAAGAAAGCATCTGTTTATAAGGTGCTGGGGAAGAGCATAGAAGAGTTCCTCCACCCTCCTCATTCTCAATTTGAGAAGTTGGCTAAGAAGACGAGTAAAATAGCCCTGGCTACCTTAAAGTCTATTTTTGAGGAGAGGCAAACCCTCCCATTTTCAGACAAGAGTCTCCAGGATGAAGATTCAGCGGAAATGAGCAAAAATCTAAAAGAAGTTATGGAAGATATAGATAGAACAGATTGGAAATCGGTTTCCCAGAGAGGGGAAAAGCTGGAATATGAGTATGGTAATTTAAGGAACTACCTCGCTCGCTCCATCTTCTCTGAGGGTGGCATAGTCCCCCTTCTGGGAAAGGAAGCGTTAAGTTATCGGCAGATGGAAGTTAACAATTTAGCAATTGAGGGGGGAAGAGTCCGTCCTTATCCCGATGCCAAAAACGAGCTTCTGAAAGTTCTCAAGGCAGAAGAGAAATTGGGAATGGGTATTTATCAGGATTTCCAGAAGGAAGAATCTGTGTTTACCTTCCTTAGGAGAGAGGCTGAGCGAGCAAAGGGGGCAAGGATTCAGTTAGGGCTTTTGAAATCTATAATCAGTATGTTGAGAAACGAGGCGTTGAGGGCAAGAAACTTGCAGAAGGAGTTTTATGCTAGATGATATTATTTTGAAAGGAGATAGAAATGGTTTCTGAGAACATAGTTAAGGAAATTTCTATTAAAACAGATTCTAAGATTCTGCTTTTGGTTCTGGATGGAGTTGGCGGTTTGCCACAAGATGGAGAGACAGAGATGGAGAGAGCTAAAACTCCTAATCTGGACAATCTTGCTTCTCGCTCGATCTGTGGCTTAACTGACGCTATTGGGTATGGAATTACGCCGGGAAGTGGCCCTTCCCATCTGGCACTATTTGGCTATGACCCTGTGAAGTATATTATTGGGCGAGGTGTTCTGGAGGCGTTGGGCATAGGTGTAGAGTTGACTCACAAGGATATGGCAGCCAGAGGTAATTTCGCCACCATGGATAATCGAGGAATAATTGTGGACCGCCGCGCAGGAAGAATTCCCACGGAGAAGAATAGAGAAATTTGTGCTCTTTTGGGGAAAAAGATAGAGAAGATAAAAGGGGTGAAAGTTTTTATCCGGCCGGGGAAGGAGCACCGCTTTGTGGTTATTTTTCGCGGGGATGGCCTGAATGGTCCTGTGAGCGATGCTGACCCTCAGAAAAATGGAGAGAAGGCAAATCCTGCCCGGGCGCTTTCTAGTAAGGCTAAAAAAACAGAGGAGGTGACAAATAGTTTTATCAACAAAGCAACTGAGGTTTTGAAAAGTCAACATCCAGCCAATACGGTGCTTCTGAGGGGGATTTCCAAGGTTCCCCGGATTCCCTCGATGGGGGAACTGTTCAATCTCTCTCCAGCAGCGATTGCTACTTACCCGATGTATAAGGGACTGGCTCAGCTGGTGGGGATGGAAGTTCTCCCCACAGGAGAGAGTATAGAGGATGAGTTGAGGACACTTAAAGAAAACTTTGGGAAATACGATTTCTTCTATCTGCACATCAAGAAAACCGATTCTTCGGGTGAAGATGGCAACTTGGAGAAGAAAGTGAAAGCGATTGAAGAAGTGGATAGATTTATTCCTGAAATTCTGAATCTAAAATTTGATGTGATTGTAATTACCAGCGACCATTCTACGCCCTCTCTCTTGAAATCCCACTCTTGGCATCCCAATCCATTCTTGCTCCACTCAAAATTTATTCGAGTTGATGGGACTAAGAGATTTACAGAAAGGGAATGCAGCAGTGGTGGTCTGGGGAGGTTTCCAGCAGTTAATGCCCTGCCCCTGATGCTAGCTAATGGTCTTAAGTTAAAAAAGTTTGGTGCCTGAGAAGCCATACCCATTTGGTTCATAGTGTAAAATTTAGTGGGGGGATTGTTTGGAGTGTCAAACGAAAGTTTGACCAAGTAAAGCTCTCGCTTTACACTCCAAAGCAAAAAAGCTCCCAAGTTCTTGACACTAACTATTTGGCTTTTTGCGTTGACTTTTATGGTCATATTTTGTATATTTAGGATGATTTTTTTCATTTAGAGGCAAAATGAAAGAACCTACCTATTTACGTCCTTTGAGATGGCTGACAATCTCCATCTTCCTGATAATGTTAGTAGTTTATAGGCTTACCGAAAACTACCTCAATCGAAATCTATCTACCGGCTGGGCAACGGTTCTATCAGTTACATTTTCTCTTATTGGAATTGCCATTCTTTTAATCCTTGTGTTTAGACTCATCTATGGACAGATATGGAAACTGACTCTTTCTCAGAAAAAGCATGAAGAGATGTCCGGCCTCCTTAAGAGATCAAAGGATGAGATGGAAGAGAAAAATGTTGTAATTACCCAGAAGATGAACGAACTGAAGACTCTGGACAGGATAAGTAAAGCGATGTCTAGCACTATGGACCTGGATAGGATACTGAGTACAATATTAGAAGGTGTAGCAAAGCACTTAAATTTTGACCGTGCAATAATCTGCCTGGTAAACGAAAAACAAGGATTTATTGAGGGCAGACAGGCAATTGGAGTGGCTGGGGAGCTTCTTTCAGATTTAAAAATTCCATTGGCAGATGAGCTAAATCCCATTGTAAAGACAGTTAAGGATGAAAGACCATACATTATAGCTCGAGTTGGTGAGGGAGGGATGCATTTACAAGAGCCTGTTTCCCATCAAGTGAGAAGATTAGGCTCCACACAAGAGGAGAGCAAAGCAGAAGTAAACTCACCTCCGATTTATCAGGGCGGAACTACTTCCAGCCAGGAAAGGACTTATGGTGAGATTTTTGCCGGACTCGAGGGAAGAGTCAATGCAATGGCTTCAGTGCCTCTGGTAGCCAAAGAGAGAGTAAATGGAGTCCTGTTAGTAGATAATTTGCATAGCGGACGTCCCATAGAAGAGGAAGACCTTCGCTCCCTGGTAACTTTCACCAATCAGGCTGGACTGGCTATAGAAAATGCCAGATTATATGATACTGAAAAGAGATTCAGCGAAGAGTTACGCCAACAGGTGGAGCTGGCCAAGAAAGAGCTGAAAGAGGCCCAGGCTCATTTAATTCACTCAGAACGCCTGGCTGCTGTAGGAGAGATGTCTGTGATTGTGGCTCATGAGGTGAGAAATCCGATGAGCTCAATAAGAAGTTGCGCGCAACGAATACACAAGGTGGTGGAAGAAAAAGACCCTAACAAAAAATATACTAATTACATTATGCAGGAAGTAGACCGTCTGGAAAGAATTGTTAAGGATATGCTCACGGTTACCCGTCAGCCCAAGCCAAATTTGGTGGAGGAGAACGTTAACAGGGTAATTGAGGAGATTCTGCTACATATGGATGATGAGATTAGAAAGAGCGGAACAGTCCTTACTAAGGAACTCGACCAAAATCTCCCTGTCATCCCGGTCGACCCTGCTCTTTTAGAACAGGTCATTTTGAACATGATTCAGAATGCGCTTATCTTTATGCAGGATAGGGAGAAAAAAGAATTAAAGATTGCCACTGGCCAGGATAAGAGATTCCTCCAGATTAGAATTAGCGATACCGGTCCCGGTATTCCTGCCCATAACAGGAAAAAGGTATTTGAGCCTTTCTTCAGTACGAAACCCCAGGGTACAGGTCTGGGTTTAGCTATATGTCAGAGAATAATTCTTGCCCATAAGGGAAAGATAGAGCTGGAAAGCGAAATGGACAAGGGGACTACTTTCATCGTAAGCCTCCCGATGAAAAGAACAAGGAAAAAAGAGGACGAGAAAGGGTTACAAGTATGATGAAAAAGATATTGATTGCTGAAGATGAAGAGGTTCTGCGTGAAGTGTTTAAGGATGAACTGACTGAGGAAGGATACGATGTTCTGGAAGCGAGGGATGCGAAGGGAACTCTCCACTGTTTAAGTAAAGGGAAAATAGACCTTCTCATCCTCGACATTAAGCTTCCCGATATGAGTGGATTGAAATTGCTGGAGAAGATCAGGAAGGACTATCCTGCCCTTCCTATTATCGTCTGTACTGCTTACGATACTTTCAGGAGTGACTTTGAGATATGGGCTGGCCATATTGCCGATTACATTGTCAAGCCTGTAGATTTGGAAGTGTTGAAGGAAAAGATAGGAAGAATCATTGGATAGGTGGGAATATGGGAAGAATTTTTAAGACTACTGCTTTTTTGGTTCTCATTCTGACTGGTATTTACATAGTGTTGGATATCTTTTTAGTTTTAGATAATACAGCAAAATATATCCTTCTGGCATCGCTTATCCTTCTCTTTGTTTGTAAGGATATACAGAGCCATCGTCAGAACAAGGATTTAAGAATTGCCCATCAGAAACTTAAAGACATAAACGAAATCACAGAAGCTATGCGTAGCACCATGGAGCTGGGACAGGTTCTGGGACTGATTATGCGAGACATAAGGAAAGAATTCGATTTCGACCAAGTATTCTTGTATAGCTTTGAGGAAGTAGAGAACAAAAAATTATTAAAATGTATTGCCTCTCCCTGGGCGGTTTCTATAAAGGGGATTAGCCGTTTCAATATTTCCGTTGAGGAGACGCCGGGAATTCTCTCCCTTTCCATTAAGGAAAGGAAACCCTATATTGTGGAAGATGCCAAGGCTGACTCGCGAGTCGAGCCTCCGATTATAAATGAGCTTAAGCTCAAAAGCTTTGCTGTTATCCCCCTTGTGGTTAAGAATGAACCCCTGGGCGCCCTTATTGTTTCTAAAAGCAATCTTAAACGAAAGATAATAGAGGAGGATTTTGCTCCTCTGCTTCTTTTTGCCAACCAGGTGGGAATAGCTATTGAGAATGCAAAATTGCATGAGGAAACTAAAGAATTGACCAGGGTAGATGAACTTACACAGGTTTATAATCAGAGAGAATTCCAGCGAAGGTTACCCGAAGACATAGAGCTTACCAGAAGATATGCCCACTTCCTATCTCTGGCAATGCTGGATATCGATGACTTTAAGCATTATAACGACACTAATGGTCATCTGGCTGGAGATATGGTTCTTAAGCAACTTAGCCAGATACTTATTGGTAATCTGCGCAGGACAGATGTTCCTTTCCGATACGGAGGCGAAGAGTTTGCGGTAATCCTTCCAGCAACTAGCCGTGAAGGAGCTCTGATAATATTGGAAAAAGTTAGAAAGGAAATAGAAATTTTTCCCTTCGAATATAGAGAGAAACAACCTGGAGGAAAAGTAACCGTTAGCATTGGGATTGCTACTTACCCTGTAGACACCAAAAAAGCTGAAGATTTGGTCAACTGTGCCGATAAGGCTTTATACCGAGCTAAGGCAACCGGGAAAAACAGAACATGCTTATATAAGGATTTAGCTGAGAAAGCAGGGCTGAGAACTGAGAATTGAAAGAAGTAACCCTCGATTTTGTTTGCTTCTTAATTGGAGTAGCGAAGCAGGGCTTCGCGTTAATTTTTAGATATCTGTGAGAGGAGGATTCTTGCGTTGGCTGGAGAAGATTCAGTAAAATATAAAGAAGCTGAGAGAGAACTGAAACAAAAAATTAAGGAGTTAAAAACAAGGGACCGAGTAAAAGAAGAGTTCCTTACTTTAGCCCTACATAAGCTGCGTTCTCCTCTAACACCCATTAAGGAATATGTCTCTAAAATACTGAGCGGAAAAACAGGAGATATCAACCAACAGCAGAAGAGGTATTTAGAGATTGTCCACAGACAGGTGGAACGACTCATTCGATTAGTGGAAGAACTGTCTGAACTTTCTCCAGTGAAGTCGGGACGCTTGGGACTCAAGAAAGAACCCATAGCTCTCCTCGATATTATTGATAAGGTTGTTCAATCCTTAAGGAGAGAAGCCGAAGATAAAGGGATTTCTCTATGTGTAGAGTTGCCCGCTAATCAACCGATTATTCGAGGCGACGAGAAAACCCTCAGGGAAGTTTTCACCAGACTCATAAAGAACTCCCTTAATGAAACCTCCTCAGGCGGGAAAGTTATTTTTTCAGTTAACGGTGAACCGAAAGTTGTTGGTCAGAATAAGTTTGTAGAGATACTTTTTCCTGATACTGTAGGAGGAATAGGTCAGGGAAAGAGTGGAAATAAAGAAGGCGCAGTTTTAGGACTATTTATGGTTAGAAGTATTGTGGAAGCCCAGGGCGGAAAGGTTCGCTTTGAAGATGAGAGCAGGAGACTTGCTATTCTTCTACCATTTGTGGGGTAGAAAACAAAATGGGAGACAATTATGCCAGAAAAAGTTCTTATAGTAGAGGATGAGCCAGATACATTGCAGCTTTTGAAAGAGAGTTTAGAGTCTGAAGGATATGAAGTCATAACCGCTCTTGACGGTATAGAAGCTGAAGATAAAACGCACAGAGAAAATCCCGATATTATTATATTGGATATTTTCCTTCCCAAAAGAGATGGTTATGAAGTCTGCAGGAGGTTACGAGAAGACAAGAATTCTTTCGGGATTCCCATCATTATGTTAACTGCCAAGGATGATTACGGAAGTAGATTAAAAGGATTCCTTCAAGGAGCCTTCGATTACGTTACTAAGCCATTTAGTACAGAAGATTTGATTAAGAAGACAAGAAAGTTATTGTCCACCATAAAAAAATAGAATACCTCCGCAAATTTTCTCTCCTAAACCAAAGAATAATTATTTCAAATTTTTCTTGACAGCACTATATGTAGTATGCTACCATAAACGGGCTACTTTATATTGTATGTTGGGGTGGTTATCTTGAAGTGTCCATTTTGTAGCAACTCTGAAGGAAAAGTAATTGACTCCAGACCAGTGGAAGGAAGTTCTGTGGTCAGGAGACGCAGGGAATGTTTTGCCTGTAAGAAGAGGTTTACTACCTTTGAGAGGATTGAGAGTATGCCTCTTATGGTTATTAAGAAGGATAAAAGGCTGGAGATTTTCGACCGCAATAAGTTGCAAGAAGGCATTCTGCGCGCCTGTCAGAAAAGGCCAATTTCACTCGATATTGTGGAGAAAATTGTTAGCGAGATTGAGGAGGAATTGCAAGATTACATAATGGAGGTTCCTTCTAAAGTAATCGGAGAGACAGTGTTGAAGAAGCTACGCAAATTGGATGAGGTAGCTTATGTGAGATTTGCTTCTGTGTACAGGCAGTTTAATGATATAGATACATTTTTAAAAGAATTAAAAAAATTGAAGCGGAAAAATAAACATAGGGGAGTTGCCAGACAAAGCGCTGGATAAAAGAGCTAAAGCTCTGTTCTGATTAGGAGGAAAGAAGGGGATGAAGGTCAAAGTTTTTGGAAAGAAAGACTGCAATCTTTGCAAAGCTTCGCTCAGGAAATTTCAATTCTTTCTGGACAAATGGGAATTGACCGAAAGGATTGAACTCACCTTTTACGACCTGGATACAGTGGATGGATTGACCGAGGGTTCTCTTTTGGATGCTCTGGAAGTGCCCACAATCATTCTGGAGAAAGAGGGTATGGAAATTGCCCGCTGGGAGAAGAGAATACCGAGGTCTGACGAATTTGGGGAAATTTTTGTTTCCAAATCGTAGTGTGGGTTTTTTAAAACTGCTAAAATTCCAAGAGCTCTTCACAAATTGCACAAATTGAATTTGTGCCTACAATAGGATGAATTCGAAATTTTGTAGGCACGATTTCAAATCGTGCAGGTTTTAGTGGTAGAGCGAAGTTCTGCTTTATAAAAGGAAACGAACTATATTTTGGAGGCGAGGAATGATTAAGATTCAAAAGAGGTTCTTTACTTCGGTCAGGAAAAAAGATGGCCGAATTGTGTCCTTTAATAAGGGCAAAATCGTTGAGGCTGTATTTAGGGCAGCCAGGCAAGGCGGCGGAGAGACCTGGCGGATGACTCGCAAAATAGCCGATGATGTGGAAGAGTACTTGAAGAAGAACTATCTGCAGGGTGAAACGCTGAGTATGAAGGCAGTCGGTGATGCTATTGAGACTGTGCTTATGGAAAGCAAACATTTACTAACCGCAAAAGCTTACAACCTCCATCGAATTGCCAGGCAGAAAATGGCCGAGAAGCTTAAGGTATCAAAGAAGAAGAGGAAGAAAACCGATACCACCGATTTCGCTCTCCTGGTAGCTACCGAAACCGAAGCAGAATTGACTCCCTGGAGCAGGGATAAAATAAGTCACGCTTTGGTCAAAGAAGCAAACATTCCCTTAACGGTTGCCGATCGGGTTGCCCACAATGTGGAGAAGAAGATAGTTGCTTCTGGTCTGAAGCAGGTGGGCACTGGTTTTATTAGAGAGTTAGTTGATAGCGAGTTACTGGAATTAGGTTATGGAAAGAAGATTAAGGAACAGACAAGTTTAGGAATTCCCACTTATGATCTGCAAAAATTGATCTTTTCCAAGAGTCTGGAGAACAGTAACATAGCTTCTCATAATCCGGAAGCAGTAAATTTGGTTATTGCTGAAACCACATTGAAACAGTATGCCCTCAACAACATTTTTTCCCGGAATTTAGCTACTGCTCATCTGGAAGGGAAAATCCACATTCACGATCTCGGTTATCCTATTAGGGTTTATTCGTTTGCAAAAGATGAAATAGTGTATATAAAAGAAAGAGAATATGGAAAAGATGAATGCCTGAGTTTAGGAGCCCTATTTAATAGAAGCCCGTTTGGTTATGAGGAGAATGGCTTTGAAATCAAACCCCTTAAGGATTTCTATATCAGGGACTATAATAATCAGTGGACAAAATTATTGAGAGTTGTCCGTCATAGAGCGAAGAAGAGAATGTTGTTTATCAAAACGGAAGACGGAAATGGCATTGTGGTTACTGAAGACCATCCTATGATTGATGAGAACTTAAACCAGATAGTAGCAGGAGAAATTGTTCCGGGAAAAACGAAATTGATAACCTGCTATCCCAGTAACATTCTGAGCAATTCAGACCAGATAGATTTAGTGACTGAATTTAAGAAAACGGGACAGGCGGATACAATCTTTCTAAGTAGAGCCTATCAAGAAGAAAACAGCGTGGCAAGAGATATAAAAATAAAAGAAGCAAATAATTGCACCTATGATGAAAGTTCCATCTATATCAACGGTAGCAAGAACAGAATTCCGGCAATATTTCCTTTAAATGAAGAGACTGGGTGGTTGATAGGATTATTTATTGCCGAAGGAAATTTTACTACAGTTACCAGGTATAAAAATGGTGAATATCTGGGAAAGGACTACTTGGGATGTGAGACTACAATTACTTGTGGAGAAGAAGAAACTAATAAAGCAAAAGCCATCCTGAATAAATTGAAAATCGAATTTGGGGAAAAGAAGACAAATAATGGTTGTGATGCAATAAGGATTTACAATAAGTTATTTGCTGATTTTCTTAGAGAGATATTTGGCATTCAGCATCTATCTCGACTTAAGTGTTTACCCCAGCATTATCTCCGCTATAGTAAAAGATTTCTAAAAGGAATGCTGGCAGGAATAATTGATGGAGATGGGTCTATTACAGGAAATGGGAAAGAACAGGCTAACACCAGAATTGACATCCGGGTCTCATCCAAGACACTGGTGACACAGATAAAGCATCTTACCAGTGTTTTAGGTTTTGGCTCTCTATTGAGAAATGTTGAGGGAATGGGTTCAGAGCGAGTTTATAGAGGCCGAGTAATAAAACAGAACTACCCTCTATACGGAGTTTCCTTTGGAGTAACCCAGGAAGTATATGACTTACTTAGTCCCTTTTCAATTAAACTGCAAAGCATAGACTTTAAACCGGCCAGAAAATCCCTGAGGTCTTTTCAAGGAGCAAGTAAAGTAACGAATGTGGTGGAGGTGAAAATAAAAGACGAATATGTGTATGATGTAACTACAGAAAGTGGAACATTCTTATGTAGTGGAATTTTAACCCATAATTGCAGTAGCCATTCTCTCGAATATATTAAGAAGTATGGGTTACACATGGAGAAACTGGATATCATTTCCTCGCCAGCAAAGCATGCCCGGACGCTTACCGGACATTTGAATACCTTTCTTGCCTCTATGCAGGCTTATTATGCCGGGGCTCTGGGCGTGGGTTACATAAACGTATTCTATGCCCCTTATCTGGTGGGAATGAGTGCAAGAGACATCAAACAGGAAGCCCAATATCTCATCTTCTCCTTATCCCAATCGGCATTCTCCCGCGGCGGCCAGGTCCTATTTCTGGACGCAAATGTGCACACAGGAATTCCCAGTTACTTTAAGAACGTTCCCGCCATTGGACCGGGAGGAGAATATACTGGAAAAACTTATGGAGAGTATGAGGAGGAAGCGCAGATATTTGCAAAGGCATTGATGGATGTCTGGCGAGAAGGGGATAGTTTCGGCCATATCTTTGCCTTCCCCAAGATGGACCTGCACATAAACGTGGATACGTTTTCCGACCCTAAACAGTATGAACTATTAGAGTACGCCTGTCTCATTGCCAGCGAGAATGGTGTTCCTTATTTTGTCTTTGACCGGGATGACGTCACTCTTTCTGCATGCTGCAGGTTACGCACTACAATCACTGATGATTATGTTATTAAGCATCCCGAGTCGATGAGATTTTGTGGATTTCAGAATGTGACCATTAACCTTCCTCAGGCAGCCTATCGGGCAGGGAGAGGCGGAATAGAAAAGTTGTTCCCGGAAATAGAGAAAGCAATGGATTTAGCAATGGAAGCACATCTTCAGAAGAAGAAATTTATCGGGGAGTTGATGAAAGAGAAAGGGTTGCCTTTGTGGGAATTAGGAAGGATTGCTCGAGATGGCAGACCCTATGTCGACTTAGAAAAAGCTACTTACATCATTGGAATTATTGGACTGAACGAATGCGTACAGTATCTGACCGGAAAAGAGTTGCATGAAGAAGAAGAAACTTACAAGTTAGGATTGAAGATAATGTCCTTTATGTATCTGAAAACAAAGGAGTATGGGAAGAAGTATGGCTTAAGAGTTGCCATGGAAGAGAGCCCTGCTGAATCTGCTGCCCGCAGGCTGGCTAAGGTGGATCTAAGGGAGTATCCACAGTCAAAAGAAGTAGTTAAAGGAGACATTGAGAAAGAAGAATTCTACTATACTAACAGCATACATTTCTCTGCCAGTGCTCCCATAAACTTGGTGGACAGGATTGTTAAGCAGAGTAAATTTCATACCTTAATTGAGAGTGGGGCAATTCTTCACGCCTTCATTGGTGAGGAGAAGCCGTCTCCTGCTTCCATAATGAATCTGGTAAAGAAAACTTGGGAAGCTACTAAGGCGGCACAACTCACAATCTCGCCAGAATTTACAGTTTGCAACAAGTGTGATAGGTTGACCAGGGGATTAAAAGAGAAGTGTTCCCATTGTGGCTCCACTGAGGTATATGGAATGACCCGTATTGTGGGATACTTCAGCAGGATTGCCAACTGGAATAAGTCCAAATTGGGTGAATTGAGCGACCGGCACAAAGGGAACTATTCCTTAGGAGGTTTAAAGATTGAAAGTAAAAGTGATGAGATTAAGGAAAGATATTCCTCTGCCCCAGTATCGACACCAAGGTGATGCCGGGGTTGACCTGTTCAATGCCGAAGAGGAAATTTCATTAAAGCCACAGGAGAGGGCATTAATTCCTACGGGAATACGAGTAGCCGTTCCTTTAGGATATGAGTTGCAAATCAGACCCCGTAGCGGATTAGCGATAAATAAGGGACTCACTATTTTGAATACTCCCGGAACAGTAGATTCCACCTATCGGGGTGAGGTGAAAGTTATAATCTTTAATACCAGTCCCAAAGAGACTGTAGAGATTAAAAAAGGGGAGCGCATTGCCCAGGCTGTGCTCAAAAAAGTAGAGCTTATAGAATGGGAAGAGTGCGAACGACTTGATGATACAACACGTAATGAAGGAGGATTTGGTAGTACAGGATAACCCTGCAGTTTTTGGAGTGTCAAACGAAAGTTTGACCAGTAAAGCTCTCGCTTTACACTCCAAAGATATTATATCATAATTCATAATTTATATTGGGGGTGTAATATGCCTTTCTTTATAGGTCGAGATCGGGAAGCTCGCAGGGCCTATGGTTTTGATGAGGTGGCTTTAGTTCCAGGTCTGGTTACCATAAATCCCAATGAAGTAGGTATTACCTGGAAGCTTGCAGATTTAGAGCTGGAGATACCATTCATGGCTTCAGCAATGGATGGAGTAGTGTGTCCCAAATTCGCCATTGCTATGGGCAAGCTTGGAGGATTGGCAGTATTGAATTTAGAGGGAGTACAGACTCGATATAAAGACCCGGAGAAGATTCTGAAAAAAATTGCCACTGCCAGTGCAAATGAAGCAACAGTCTTAGTTCAGGAAATTTATAAAGAACCTATAAAAGAAGAACTTATCACCAAGAGGGTAAGAGAGATTAAAGACGCCGGGGTGTTAACTGTTGTTTCCTCCATTCCCCAGAATGCTTCCCGGTATGGCAAATTAGCTCAAGATGCAGGATGCGATATCTTTGTGATTCAGTCAACAGTCACCACGGTTAAGCATATCTCTACAGAATATGAGGTTCTCGATTTCAAGAAGTTATGTTCCCAGATGAACATTCCTATAATTGTGGGAAACTGCGTGAGTTACGGTGCTGCTTTAGAACTTATGGAGACAGGATGTGCCGGGCTTCTGGTGGGAATCGGTCCTGGCGCTGCCTGTACGACAAGAGGAGTATTGGGAATCGGTGTTCCCCAGGTGACTGCTACTATAGATTGTGCTTCGGCGCGCGATTACTATTATAAGAAGACCGGAAGATACGTCTCCATTATCACTGATGGTGGCATGACTACAGGCGGCGATATATGTAAAGCCTTTGCCTGTGGGGCAGATGCAGTGATGGTTGGCTCAGCATTTGCCCGGGCAAAAGAGGCCCCTGGAAGGGGATATCACTGGGGAATGGCTACTCCCCACCGAAACCTCCCTCGGGGAACCAGAATTCATGTGGGCACCACCGGAACCTTAGAAGAGATTCTCTATGGACCAGCCAAGCTGGATGACGGCACACAGAATCTGGTAGGAGCACTGAGAACGGGCATGGGTAACGTAGGAGCAAAAAACATTAAGGAGATGCATCTCACTGAAATAATTATTGCCCCCGAAATAAAGTTGGAAGGCAAAATATTTCAAAAAGCCCAAAGGGTCGGAATGGGGAAGTAACGAAAAGTCAGTTTGCTCGTCGCTGAAATTTCTAATGCTCCTTACGAACTATATTTCTTTTTTGGGTAGTAGTGTAGCCCTTTATGGGCGTATTTGAATGTCCGGCTTTAATGCTATATTATAGTGCCTACAGTATTACAGGCAAGGAGAGTATATGGAGAATTCACAGGCAATTATAGAAACTAACTTGGAAGGGATTCCTCTCTTCTTTCGGGGCAAGGTGCGCGATATCTACGATCTCGGCGAGGAACTTCTAATTGTAGCTACAGACAGGATTTCTGCCTTCGATGTTGTTATTCCTACTCCCATACCAGATAAAGGTAGAATTCTCACTCAGATTTCTCTTTTCTGGTTCAATTATTTTAAAGATATCGTCCCTAACCATTTGATTACTGGAGATGTTGAAGATTTCCCTTCACAACTCTCTCCCTATAAGGAGATTTTAAGAGATCGTTCTATGCTGGTAAAGAAAGCGAGACGAATAAACATAGAGAGTGTGATAAGGGGATATCTTGCCGGTTCCTCTTGGAAAGATTACCAGAGGGAAGGCAAGGTTTGTGGTGTTGACTTGCCCCAAGGTTTAAAGGAATCGGATAGACTTCCCCAGCCTATCTTCACCCCAGCCACCAAAGCCCAGACGGGTAACCACGACATAAACATAACTGAAAAGCAACTTATTGATAACGAGGGAGCGGAGGTCTCCCTATTTCTCAAGGAGAAGAGCCTTACCGCTTATAAAAAGGCAAGCGATTATGCCCTCTCTAAAGGAATTATTATTGCCGATACCAAATTTGAGTTCGGCATTCTTAATGATAAAATTATTCTTATCGATGAAATCTTAACTCCCGATTCTTCCAGGTTTTGGGATAAGGAAAGTTACCAGCCAGGAAAGCCCCAATTGAGCTTCGACAAACAATTTGTCCGCGACTATCTGGAATCCCTCAATTGGGACAAAAAACCTCCTGCCCCTGAATTACCTGAGGAAATTGTTACAAAGACAAGAGAAAAATACCAACAAGCCTACCAAAAATTAGTCAAAAGTTAGAGAGATACGTAATTATCTGCAGTACTGCGAATATAAGAAGTTATATGCAATTGGTCGCTTATAGAAAAGATTCAAAAATACCAATAGTAATAAAGATAAAGGAGCAAGGCAAAAATGGGAACCAAACAAGATGTTATTACCGATATTTTTAATCTCTGCAAAAAAAGAAAAGACTTTATCTTTGACAATACTCTGGTAAAAGGAGTTTGTAAGAAGCATGGCTTTGGTAACCCTTTTGATGCAACAAAACTTGATGATACTTCAAAATTTCCACAAATCCTATTGGATGAAGACTATTTTATTTTGCATTTAGGTGAAGGACGACATAGATTTGTAAAAGGAATAAGCAATGGCTTTCATATATTTGAGAAAATTGATAGTAAGAGGACTTTTAATTGGAAATATCGTAAGAGTATTCTGAATGAGTTTGATACAAGCGAATCAAATATATTATCAGTTGCAAACAATCAAAGAATAACTCATGATTTCTTATATGAGGATATTGTGGCCAACCCTAAGGTTTACAATGCAAGGCGTACAAAAATGAATCTTGCTTATCGTGTTGGCAAAGAGAAAATTAAGGCAGATAATCTTCAAATGGAGATAGATTTAACAGTGGAATTGCATGGGGCAGTAACGATTTTTGAAGGTAAAAATGGATTCCCTCATGATTTCGCAGTTTATCAACTATTTCATCCGTTCAAATATTACTCTGTGCTGAAGGAACAGAAGAAATTGGATGTTAAAATAATTACATGTTGTTATATCTTAAGAAAGAGAGAGCAGAAAAAATCTGTACTTAGATTATACAATTATACCTTTGAGAATGAAGAGGATATGAACTCAATAAAATTGTTAAAAAAAGCTCAGTATAATCTTATCAGAAGGTAACTTAAAGATGAATAATAATTCTGATATCAGAAAATATTTAAATCAGGTTTTTTTGAGAGACGTTATGGATCTTTTGAAAGAGTTGCCTGATAAAAGCGTTGATTTGGTTTATGGAGATCCGGATTATAATGTTGGGATAAGGTATGGAGACAAGTCTTATACCAAGACTTTTGATGAATATATTGAATGGTATGTTGAATTAACGAGAGAATCTCTGAGAGCTTTAAAAGACACAGGAAATATGTTCTTAATTAATTATCCCAAGCAAAACGCGTATTTGAGGGTAAAATATTTAGATAAGGCATGTTATCAAGTTTCCGATTACGTGTGGGTTTATAATACAAATGTAGGACACTCTACCAATCGTTTTACTACTGCCCACAGAAGTATCCTGCATTGTAGAAAGACAAAAAATAACAAGTTTTATAAGGCAAATGTGGCAGTTCCTTATCAAAATCCCGGGGACAAGCGAATTTTACAAAACTTAGCCAATGGTTCAAAAGGAAGAATGCCCTATGATTGGTTTTATTTTGATTTGGTGAAAAATGTAAGTAAAGAGAAAACATTTCATGCTTGTCAAATTCCACAGAAACTTTCTGAAATGTTGATCAAATCCTGCACTATGCCTGAAGATATTGTTTTGATTCTTTTCGGTGGGAGCGGCTCGGAAATAGAGGTATGCAAAGTTCTTAATAGGCAATATATATCCGTCGAGATTGATAAGAAATACCACAAAATGATTATTGATAGAGTAAATAAAGGAAAAATTGAAGAAAAATATCGACTAAACATGAAAAAATATGAAATCAAGAATATAAAAACACAACTTACATTTCTTGAGGAACAAAAAGAATATTTAGGGAGAGAAGAAAAGACGTTTAAACTGCGATACTATTGCCAAAGTGAAGGGGAAGAATGGATACGAAAGCTTTTAACCGATATTGAAGCAAAAGATGGTATAGCATATGAAATTTCAGATCTATCCAGAAATGGAACATATGACGAAGACAAAGAAAGGCAAGTTTATGAAGGAGATTTTAGATATAAGGCTAGAATACTGAAGAAAAGAACAGGAAAGTCTATAAGGAAAGAACTCAGAGGAGGCAAGGGGAAAAAACGTTATTATGTTTCTATCCCAGGCACGATGGCAGTAGTTAAAGATGCAGAGATTGAATGGTATACCATAGGAGATGAAGAAATAGCAAAGTTTTTAAGATTGGTTTCGAGCAATGGATATACGTTCCTTGAGAAATGTTGCAGATGAAAGGATCCGAATGAACGAGAACAGCTTTAGAAGCACATCGCCCCACGACCTAATGGTGGATAAAAGGAAAAGCGAGGCTCTCTCCAAAATCGGTCATCAGTAAAGTCCTTTATCTGGGAAACATACTGTGCATCTACTGTCAGATTGGAAGCATATCTATAATATTCTAAATATAAGAATGCATCTGACATTGAGAATGAAACTCATCTGAATCTTAGCGGAGAATTGATGCAAGCGGTAATAATCACAATACTGTTAGGTGTGACCGGCGCTGCCATTTGGGCGTTGATATCCTATATCTGTAAGAAACTGAAAGCCCCAGTGGCAGTCTCTCCCAGACAAATTAATCTTAATACACAACAATGGAATGCGAAGTCTATGTTCAACATACACAACAGAACCCAAGAAATGCTTCATGACATATACTTGAAGCTCGTAATAGAAGGTTCTCGCGAAAAGTCCGAAAATATTGAAATTGGACCTAAAACAGGTCCAGGTTTTATTTCTGCCAACTTGTCAAATATCTCTGTGAATTTCGATTTTGTAAGGATAAGCGGCATCGACAGCAAAGGAAAAGAATGCGTATATTTGATCCTTTATAGCCTCGCTCCTAAAGCAACTGAGTCTTTTACGATGAACTTCAAGTCTGACCGATGTAGTGGTGCAAAAAGGCCTCGAATTGTTCTAGAGATAACAAGTTATTCCAAGGATCCAGTACCGCTTTTGTACAAAGAGGGAATTGCCTTTCCATTTAAACTACGTGAAAATTTCAAATTAAAGAGTATTTCACTATTGATGAAAAAAAAGTAGACAGGCGGAGATTAAATTGGCGATGCCCTTGGCGCTTCGGTTGAGGGTCAAGGTGAAGAAATAAAATAGGAATTTTTAAAGAAGAGGAAGGTGGGATGTGAAGGTTCTGGTTATTGGTTCTGGTGGGAGGGAACATACCCTCGTTTGGAAGCTGGCACAGAGTAAGAAAGTTTCTAAGATTTATTGCATTCCGGGAAATGGGGGGATTTCACAAATTGCTGAGTGTGTTTCTCTCGACCCTCTTAGTTTTCCTGAGTTGACGGAATTTGCGAAGAAGGAGAATGTAGATTTGACTGTTGTTGGTCCGGAAGTTCCTCTGGTGGAGGGAATTGTCGATTTTTTCCGGGCTAAAGGTTTGAGAATTTTTGGACCAAATATGAGAGCAGCACAGATGGAGGGAAGTAAAGTATTTGCGAAGAATTTCATGAAAAAATACAATATTCCCACTGCTGAATTTGAGGTTTTCGAAAATTCTGGGGATGCTTTAGCCTATGTGGAGAAGCTCTCGCGCTCCTCTCAACAAGCTGGTAAATTTTCCTGTGTGGTCAAGGCTGATGGATTGGCAGCAGGGAAAGGGGCGATTGTTTGCGGAACAAAAGAGGAAGCAACGGATGCGGTTCGCTCAATTATGGAAGATAGGATATTCGGTGATGCGGGCAATAAAGTTATCATAGAGGAAAAGATGGAAGGAGAAGAAGCATCACTGATTGGACTTTGTGATGGAGAAACCATTATTCCCACAATACCTTCGCAAGACCATAAACCAGTCTTTGATGAGGACAAAGGACCAAATACAGGAGGGATGGGAGCATATGCTCCTGCACCGGTGGTGACTGACGATGTCTATTGCTGGGCAGAAGGGAGGATTTTCAACAATTTTCTTAAAGGAGTAAAAACGGAAGGGATAGAATTTAAAGGTGTAGTATATGCCGGAATTATGGTTACTAGTGAGGGGCCCAAAGTTCTTGAGTTCAATGTTCGCTTTGGTGACCCGGAAAACCAGGCAGTTCTACCTCTTTTAAAGACAGATTTAGTTGACCTCCTGGAAGCTACGATTGATGGGAAATTAAAAGAGATTCCACTGGAATGGGAGAAGAAGTCCTGTGTCTGTGTTGTGGTTGCTTCAGGTGGATATCCAGGGTCATACCAGAAGGGTAAAGAGATATCCGGGCTGGATAGGGTCGGGAAAAAGAATGGTGTCTATGTATTCCATGCGGGAACGAAGAAGGATGGCAATCGTTTCTTAACTTCTGGTGGTCGGGTTATGGGAGTTACTGGTTGGAAAGATACCTTGAAAGGGGCAATAGATTTGACTTACGAAACTGTTAAAGAGATTAGTTTTGAGGGAATGCATTATAGGAGGGATATCGGCGTTAAGGGATTGAAAATAGGGAGAAAAAATGAAAAAGGCAGTTGTGGGAATAGTATTGGGGTCTGATTCAGACCTTTCCACTATGAAAGAGTCGACAAAAATTCTGGAGAGGTTTAATGTCCCTTATGAAATGACAATCTCCTCTGCGCACCGTTCTCCTAAGAGGACACTCGATTACGCTAAGAGAGCGGAAAAGAGGGGACTGAAAGTTTTAATTGTTGGCGCTGGCGGAGCAGCACATCTTGCGGGAGTAATTGCTGCTCACACTACTCTTCCTGTTATTGGCGTGCCTATGCATACAGGTCCGCTGAAGGGAAGAGACTCTCTATACTCTACTGTGCAGATGCCTAAAGGAGTGCCTGTGGCCACTATGGCGATTGGGAAATCAGGGGCGATAAATGCAGCTATTATGGCAGTAGAGATTCTTGCTTTAAGTAATGCGAAGATTCGGAAAGAATTGAAAAGATTCAAAACTGACTTGGCAAAGGATGTGGAGAAGAAAGGTAAGAGATTGGAAAGATTGGGCTACCAGAAATACTCAAGTTCATAATTTAAGGAGTAGATAATAGATGATTAGAGAGACAATATTTGGCGTAGTTGGTGGTCTGGGATTATTTATATTTGGTATCCATCTTATGGGTGCCGGGCTACATAAAGCCTCTGCAGATAAAATCAGAAAAATCCTTGCTGCTCTAACCTCTACACCCTTTATGGGTATGCTCGTTGGCGCAGGAGTAACATCACTTATTCAATCCTCCAGCGCTACTACGGTGATGTTGGTGGGATTTGTTAATGCCGGGCTGATGACTTTGAGACAGGCAATTGGCGTGATTTTGGGAGCCAATATTGGCACGACAATTACTGCTCAATTAATCGCTTTTAAATTGACTGATTTTGCTTTACCAATTATCGGGCTGGGTATGGCGATGAACATCTTCGCCAAAAAGAAATTCTATAAGAGTATTGGAGAATTTCTATTCGGTTTCGGTATTCTCTTTTTGGGTCTGAAGATATTGACGGGTTCAGTGAAGCCTTTTGGAGCCAGTGAGTCTGTGCGCAATGCCTTTATCATTTTTAGCAAGAATCCTCTCACCGGCATAGCCACGGGTATGATAGTAACAATGATTGTCCATTCAAGTAGTGTGACAGTGGGTTTAGTTTTAGCTTTAGCTTCTACTGGGTTAATAGACTTAAATGGAGCAATACCTCTAATTCTGGGAGACAATATTGGTACATGTATAACTGCATTTCTGGCTTCAATTGGCACAACAGTTTCTGCCAAGCGGACAGCTATTGCTCATGTAATGTTCAATGTTTTAGGAACAATCATAATTTTGTCTATATTGCCTATTTATCGCGGGATAATCGAGGCTACTTCGACCAATATTATGCGACAATGTGCTAACGCACATACTCTCTTTAATGTAACAAATACTGTAATATTTCTTCCCCTGACAGGATTACTGGCAAGAATGATTACAGCTATGGTTCCTGGCAAGGAGACTGTTGTGGAGGCGGGTCCTAAGCATCTGGAAAAACACCTTTTAAACACACCTGTTTTAGCTTTGCAAGCAGGTATACATGAGACTATTCATACTCTAAATCTGGTCAAAGAGATGATAGATGATTCCATTGAAGGATTTATGGAAAACGATATTAAGACATTGGATAAAGTTTCCCAGGGTGAAGAGGCTGTGGACAGCTTGAGGATGGCGGTTTCAAATTATCTGGTGAAACTGATGCAGAGGGAATTGAGCGAGGAAGAGTCGAAGAAGATACCATCTCTTTTGCACATAATTAATGATGTTGAGCGAATCGGCGACCATGCGGAAAACTTGAGGGACCTGGCAGAAAGGAAAATTGATGAAAAATTACCTTTCTCCAAGATGGCAAATAGTGAAATCCGCCAGCTACAGGGAGAAATAGATGAGATGGTGGAGGAGGCTATTTCTGCACTCAAGACAAACGAGGTTAAGGAAGCACAAAAGGTAATTGAGAGAGAGTCTCGAGTTAACCTTTTGAGAGATAAATTAAATCAGAATCATGTTAAGAGGTTAAAGGATGGAACATGTAAAGTACTTTCCGGGATAGTTTTTCTGGAAATGGTTAGTAACTTTGAGAAGATAGGAGACCATTTAACTAATATTGGTCAGGCAGTTATTTCTCCGCTGCAGTGGGAACATATTGAGGAAAGGGGGCATGTTGAGGAAGGAGAGAGAGTTTAATTTATGGTGACTTATAAGGAAGCTGGTGTAGATATAAAAAAGGCAGAAAAGCTTGTAAAGAGAATAAAAGGGATTGTTTCTGGAATCGGAGGATTCTCAGGTCTTTACCCGATGGAGCTGGCGAGATATAAGAAACCCTTTCTCGTTGCTTCCACTGACGGGGTAGGAACAAAACTAAAAATTGCGCAACTCATAAGAAAACATAATACAGTGGGTATCGACCTTGTGGCAATGTGTGTTAACGACATTATAACTTGTGGAGCAAAACCTATGTTCTTCCTTGACTACTTTGCCACGGGAAAGCTGGAGCTGGGAGTTGCTGAGGAAGTAATCAAGGGAATTCATAAAGGCTGCCTTCAGGGTGGCTGCCCATTAATAGGAGGGGAGACTGCTGAGATGCCCGGTTTCTATAAAAAAGGCGAATACGATTTAGCCGGCTTTTGTGTGGGCATTGTGGATAGAAAAGAAGTAATAGATGGAAAAAAGATTAAACCGGGTGATATAATTTTTGGTCTTTCTTCTTCGGGCTTGCACAGTAACGGTTTCTCTCTGGTGCGCAAGATTTTTTCCCAGAGAGAATTAAAAAGCCTGGGTAAGGAGTTATTGAAACCCACAAAGATATATGTAAAGGATGTCCTTTCAGTAAGGTCTATTGTGCGGGGAATTGCCCATATCACCGGAGGAGGATTTATTGATAACATTCCTCGTATTCTCCCTCAAAGGTGCCAGGCGATAATCCATAAGGGTTCCTGGAAAGTTCCCCGAATTTTCCAGCTCGTTCAGAAAAAAGGAAAAATTAAAGAAGAAGAGATGTTTCATACTTTCAATATGGGAATAGGCATGGTTCTGATTGTCTCTCCGGCTAAAAGAAAGAGATTCTTATCTCGCTTACCGCAGGCTCGGCCTATTGGAGAGGTGGTCTCTGGCAGGCGCCAGGTGAAGATAATATGAACTATAAGTTTGGAATATTCTCTACAGGAAGAGATAATGAAGCGATCAAGCTTTTTCAAGAAGTATATAGTAGCATTGAAAAAGGAGTTATAAACGGAGAGATAGCCTATCTATTCTGCAACAGAGTTGAAGGAGAAAAGGAGATAACCGACTCGCTTCTTAAATTGGTGAGAGACTGCGGGATTGAGTTAATCACTTTTTCTTCTAAAAATTTTAAGAGGGAAATGAGAGAGAAGGCTGTTGAGGAAAGCAAGAGTGGGGGAAGCGATTCTCCTTTCCTTATCCAGTGGAGAAACGAGTATGATAAAGAAATAATGGAGAGGATTCCTCAATCCTTCGACATCTATCTCGTAGGTTACATGCTTATAATTGGGCCTGAAATGTGTAAGTCTTACAACATTCTGAATCTCCATCCAGCACCACCCGGTGGTCCTCAAGGTAGCTGGCAGGAAGTGATGAGGGAATTGATTGAGAAGAATGCAAAAGAAGCGGGTTGTATGATGCATCTGGTAACGCCTGAGTTGGACAAGGGTCCTCCCATCTCCTATTGCACATTTCCCATTGTGGGAAGAGATTACGAGCCACTGTGGAAGGAGTACTACTCTACCGGTAACTACTGTAAGCTCTTCTCTAAAATTCGGGAGGAAGAATTCAGAAGAGAATCTCCTCTGGTTATCCATACAATAAAGGCATTTGCTGATGGAAAAGTACGGATAGAGGAAAAGAGGGTGGTGACCACAGAGGGGGAAGCTACAAAAGGTTATTGCTTGAACGAAACGATAAAATAGAAGATGCAATTTATTACTGATTGTGAAGGACCTATCTCTAAGAATGATAACGCCTTAGAACTGGCAACCAATTTTCTGCCAGAAGGCGAGAAATTTTTTACCCAGCTTAGCAGGTATGATGACTTTTTAGCATTAACAGGAAGGGAAGGATACAAGGCAGGGGATACATTGAGATTGGTCCTTCCGTTTCTGAAAGCCTACGGCACCACAGATAAAAAGATTGTAGAATATTCAAGAAAGAATATTCTTTTAATGCCTGGCGCTAAAGAGACACTCCGTTTCGTTCAGGAGAGGATGCCTTCCTTCATTGTCAGCACCAGTTACCAGCCCTATATTCAGGCACTCTGTGAAGTCGTAGAGTTTCCTCCTGAAAATGTCTATTGTACCGAGCTAAACATAGACAAGTATAATATCTCTAAGGAGGAGATAGAAAAACTTAAGGAATTTAGTAAACAAATATTAGCTTATCCTTTAATAGAAGTTTATGAAATTAACAATTTAAGTCCTCAGACTAAAAAGACTATAGATAGATTGGAAGAGATTTTTTGGAAAGAAATAATCTCTATGGAATCAGGTAAAATGCTGGAAGAGGTTAATCCAGTGGGAGGTCGAGAGAAAGTTAATGCCATAAAAGATAGTCTAAAGAAATGTAATAACAGTCCTCAAGATGCTATGTATGTAGGAGATAGCATCACCGATCGAGAGGCATTAAGTTTTATAAGAGAAAATGGAGGATTGGCAGTATCTTTTAATGGCAATAGATACGCAATTGAGAAGGCTGAAGTAGTCTGTATTTCAGAAAATACAGCTCCCATTTCAGTCCTTGCAGATGCTTTTTCCCAGGGAGGTAAGGTAAAGGTGATGGAGTTGGTAGAAAACTGGAAAGAAAAGCTCCCTCTGCTGGAAGTGGTAAGTGGAAATAATAGAGAACGTCTCATCTCTCTTAGCGAAAAATTCAGGAAGAGTGTAAGGGGTGAGGCGGGAAGTTTGGGATGAGAAGATGGATGTTGTCTCTATAGGTGCTGTAAATATCGATTTAGTGGCTAAGGTAGATAGGTTTCCCAATCCTGACCAGGAGACTGTCATCAGAAGCTGGGATATGGTTGGCGGTGGTTCTGCGGCCAATGTTGCCTGTGGGATTTCCCGCCTGGGAGTAACTTCTGGGTTCATTGGAAATGTGGGAGGAGACTATTTTGGAGAAATCCTGAGGGATGGTTTGAAAACGGAGAAGGTCGATATATCTTGCTTAAAAGTTTGTCAGGGAAATAGTGGCAGCGTTATTGCTATTGTTAATGAAGGTGGTGAGAGGATTCTCTTTGCCTATCAAGGAGCCAATGCAAAACTATCTCTTGAAAATATTGATAAAAATTATATAAAATCCGCTAAGTATATCTTCTTAAGTAGCATTGAAGGTGAAAAAGCTATCCCGGCGATGGAACTTGCTTCCCAATATGCTAAAGAATCCGGAGTGAAAGTATTTTTCGACCCGGGATACATATTTGTGGAAAAGGGGCTTAAAAGCCTTCAAGGAATCTTGAATAAAGCAACAATAGTGAAATTTAATGAGACAGAGATAAAAGAATTAACCAAAAGAGAAAAGCTCCACGATGCCTCGGAAGCCATTGCCGAATACGGAGCAAAAATTGTTCTTACCACTCTGGGAAGAGAAGGATGCTTTGTCTATTCTGGTGTGGGCAATAAATTTATTGACTCGTATAAAGAATTCAAACCTGTGGATAAGACAGGGGCTGGTGATGCTTTCTCTTGTGGGTTTATTTTTGGTGATTTAAATAGTTGGGATTTGGAAAAATCTGTAAAATTTGCTAATCTTATAGCGAGCATTTCCGTTACCAGAATTGGCGCCAGGTCTGTTCCCTATTTAAAGGAATTGAAGGATTACAAAAAATATAACCAATTTTTGTAGGAGTAGAGTAGATTACTGTGCGTTATTAACGTCCCGATTCATAGGGACCGCGCCCCTTCGGGGCTCGCAACGACCCTTCGGATCAATTGTCTCGCTCCTTTGTAGGCACAATTTTAAATTGTGCAGGTTCAGGACCGTTGGCAATAACAAAATTATAATAAAGGAGAAATTATGCCGCAAATTAAGAGAGCTCTTATTAGTGTGTTTGACAAGACAGGAATTGTAGAGTTTGCCAGTGGTTTAAAGGATTTGGGAGTGGAGATTATATCTACTGGCGGGACTGCTAAGATGTTAAAGGAAGCAGGAATACCCATTCGCTCGGTTTCGGATTATACGGGTTTTCCTGAGGTACTGGAGGGAAGGGTGAAGACTTTGCATCCTAAAGTTCATGGGGCTTTGCTTGCCGTCAGGGATAATCCCCAGCACAGGAAAGAGATAGAAAAGCATAACATAGAACTGATTGATATGGTGGTAATTAACCTCTATCCTTTCGAGGCCACAGTTGCCAAAGAGGGCGTCACTAAAGAGGAGGTTATTGAAAACATCGACATCGGTGGTCCAACTATGTTGAGGTCAGCAGCCAAAAATTATAAATGGGTGGTGCCGATTTCTAACCCTTGCCATTATGGTTCCGTCATGGAAGAGATGAAAAAGAATAAAGGTGCGGTAAGCGAGGAGACCTCTCTAAGATTAACCACAGATATATTTCAACGTCTATCTAAATATAACTACCATATCTACCATTACTTTTTCACTTCCCACTCATCTCCTTCTCTTTTTCCGGATTTATTGCAACTCCAGCTGGAGAAGGTAAAGAATTTGAGGTATGGAGAGAATCCCCATCAAAGTGCAGCATTCTATAGAGAGTCAGTTAAAGGAAAAGTACAGGGGATAGCGGGTATAGAGCAACTGGGAGGTAAGGAACTTTCTTTTAATAATATTATAGATTTAGATGCAGCAGTCAATATAGTGGAAGAATTTGAAGAGCCAGTAGCAGTGGTTATTAAGCATACCAATCCTTGTGGTGTGGCTACTGGTGAAACTCTCCTTGAGGCTTATAAGAAAGCTCGTCAATGCGACCCGGTTAGTGCCTTTGGGTCCATTGTGGGGTTCAATCGGAAGGTGGATAGTAAGACAGCAGAAGAGATTGTTAAGACTTTTGTTGAGGCAGTAATTGCCCCAGATTTTGAAGATGAAGCAGTTAAGGTTCTGAAAGTAAAAAAGGATATCCGACTGTTAAAATTGTCTGGTGAAAGAAAACTATCTTCTCTTCAGCTCGATTACCGGAGAGTTTCAGGAGGGCTGTTAGCTCAGGCGAAGGATTTGAAAACTTTTGGTGATGGTCTGGAAATAGTTACTGAAAGGAAGCCAAGCGATGTGGAATTGAAAGCTCTCCAGTTTGCCTGGAAGGTTTGTAAGCACGTTAAGTCGAATGCCATTGTTCTGGCAAGCGAAAGCCAGACGCTGGGTATTGGAGCTGGTCAGATGTCTCGTGTCGATGCAGTGAAAATTGCAGAGAGGAAGATGGGGGAGCAATTCGGGAAATATAAGGGGCTTATAGTTTTGGCTTCAGATGCTTTCTTTCCTTTCCGCGACTCTGTTGATTTGGCTGCTACCTTTGGAGTTACAGGAATTATTCAGCCGGGGGGTTCCTTGAGGGATAAGGAGTCGATTGCTGCTTGTAATGAGCATAAAATTGCTATGGCCTTCACCAGAATGCGCCATTTCAAACATTAAAAAAAGAAAAGGAGTCAGAGTCATTTTTCAAAGGGCAGGTCGGTCGCCCTTTAGGGTGACGAACAGAGGAGAAACATGGGACGACCATCGTGGGATGACTACTTTATGGAAATTGCTGATACTGTGGCTAAACGTTCCACCTGTCTGAGGAGGCAAGTGGGAGCAATCATTGTGCGGGACAAGAGGATTCTTGCCACAGGATATAATGGGGCTTTAACCGGACTGCCCCATTGTGAAAAAGTAGGATGTATTCGAGAGAAGAAAAACATTCCCTCCGGCCAGATGCAGGAAGTGTGCCGGGGACTCCATGCTGAACAGAATGCATTGTTATTTGCTGCTGCCAATGGTGTAAATATAAAGAAGGCTACCATATATTGTACGCATCAACCTTGTATTCTCTGTGCCAAAATGATAATTCAGGCCGGGATAACTCGAGCTGTTTTTAAAGGTGAATATCCTGATGAGATGGCGCAGGAACTATTTAAAGAAGCAAAATCGGAGCTCTGCCAGTTGAAATAACGAAGTTACTGTAGGGGTTCGATTCATCGAACCCGTAGTACGCGGGCTCAATAAATTGAGCCCCTACATTCTTGGTTTTTTGGCTAAAAGATAATTTATTTATGGGGAGGATAAATGATTTCTCGCTATACTCTTCCTAAAATGGGGAGAATCTGGACTGACGAGAACAGGTTCAGGATAATGATGGAAATTGAGCTGGCTGTTTGCGAAGCTCTGAGTAATCTTGGAGAGATTCCCAGGAGTGCGCTCATTAAAATTAAGAGAAAAGCACGCTTTAACTTGGCAAGGATTAAAAAGATAGAGAGCAAAGTGCATCATGATGTGATCGCTTTTGTATCTTCTTTGAGCGAGAGTGTGGGTAAAGAAGGAAGATATATTCATCTGGGATTAACTTCTTCTGATATTCTGGATACCGCACTGGCTGTGCAGATGGTTGAGGCTATAGATATTTTAATCGAAGATCTGGAGAATCTTTCCCGGACTCTGAGGAAGAGAGCCATAAAACATAAGAATACAATAATGATAGGTAGAACCCATGGAGTCCATGCTGAGCCGATTACTTTTGGGTTGAAACTGGCGCTCTGGTATCAGGAGACCTTGAGAAACTTAGAGAGACTCAGGCGGGCAAGGGAAGTGATTGGTGTGGGGAAAATTTCAGGGGCAGTGGGAACTTATGCTCACGTGAATCCTAAAGTGGAGCTCTATGTCTGCAAAAAATTTAGGTTGAAACCAGCCCCTATTTCCACACAGATAATTCAAAGAGACCGCCATGCCGAATACCTTTCCATATTGGCACTGGTAGCCACATCGTTGGAGAAATTTGCCCTGGAAATAAGAAACCTCCAGAGGACTGAGATTCTGGAGGTAGAAGAGTATTTCAGCCCTACTCAGAAAGGTTCTTCAGCAATGCCCCACAAAAAGAACCCCATAACTTGTGAGAGAATTTGTGGACTGGCGCGTCTTGTTCGCTCCAATGGGTTAGCTTCCTTAGAGAATATACCTCTATGGCACGAGAGAGACATTACACATTCCTCTGTGGAAAGAGTTATTATTCCTGATAGTACAATTCTCCTGGATTATATGTTGCAGAAGTTCGAAAATATTGTGAGAAGACTCGTAGTCTATCCTCAGAATATGAAGAAGAATATGGAGAAAAGTAAAAATGCCATTTTTTCTCAGAGGATTCTTCTGGAACTGGTAAAAAAGGGACTTTCCCGGGAGAGGGCATATGAGTTGACTCAAAGAAATGCTATGAGAGCCTGGAAGGAAAGTAGTGAATATCGCGAGCTTCTAAAAAAGGACAAGGAAGTGGGAAAATATTTTACAAAAAGAGAAATCGATGCTTGCTTCAATCTCAACTATTACTTGAGATATGTGAATATAATCTTTAAACGGCTAAAACTGTAAAGTATCTCTGTTCCACTTTCAACGGAACGGGGAGGCGGAGCATAAAATATGGCTACTTTAGTTGTGGTAGGTGCCCAGTGGGGCGACGAAGGTAAAGGCAAAGTTGTCCACCTTCTCTCAGAGAAGGCCGATTATATTATCCGCTACCAGGGTGGCAACAATGCGGGACATACTGTTGTCTTTAATGGTAGGGAATTCATTCTCCACTTGGTTCCAGCAGGAATCCTCGAGCCGGGTAAGAAATGTATTATTGGAAGTGGAGTGGTAGTAGACCCCCAGGCACTGGTAGAAGAGATTCGCTTTCTCGAGAGGAAAGGAATAAAAATAGAAGGCAGGCTTTTTGTCAGTGATGCCTGCCATATTATTCTGCCCTATCATCGCTGGATGGATCAGCTCAGGGAAGTCCAGCAGGGTAAGAAGAGAATCGGTACCACCCGAAAGGGCATCGGGCCAGCCTACGCCGATAAAGTGGCGAGAGTAGGCATAAGAATGGCTGATTTTCTTTCCCTACGCCTATTCAGGGAACTATTGGAGAGGAACTTGAAAGAAAAAGCGCCTCTTCTGAGGAAAGTGTGCAAGCTCTCTGAGTTGAGGCGAGAGATTCTGGAAAAAAGAAAAAAGCAGCTACCCATAATTAAAGACCTCGTTGTGGATTCAGCAATAATGATTAACCGGATAGTTTCTCAGGGAAGGAATGTTATTCTGGAGAGTGCTCAGGGGACTTTACTGGACGTCGATTATGGAAGTTATCCTTATGTTACCTCTTCCAATCCTGTGGCTGGTGGAGCCTGTGTGGGTATAGGTATAGGCCCTACTCAGATTGACCGAGTCTTAGGAATTGTCAAGGCATATACTACCAGGGTAGGAGAGGGACCATTTCCCACAGAGCTTTCCAATAGCATAGGTAAACTATTGCAGGAAAAGGGGAAAGAGTTTGGAGCAACTACAGGCCGGACTCGACGCTGTGGCTGGTTTGACGCCTCCATTGTCCGACACGCAGTTAGGGTAAATGGTCTGAGGAGTTTGGCCTTGACCAAACTGGATGTTCTGGATGGGATTGACCCTTTAAAAATTTGTATAGCATATCGTTACCGGGGAAAATTAATCAGGGAGTTTCCCACTGGCAGAGAAATTTTCAAAGATTGTAAACCAGTTTATATAGAGTTAAAAGGGTGGAAAGAAAAGACTAAAGGCATTCAGAAATTTAATTTACTACCCCAAAATGCAAAGAGATATTTAAGTAAAATAGAAAGCCTGGTTCAGGCAAAAGTCTCCATAGTCTCTATGGGCAGAAGCAGAGAGGAGACGATTATAATAGATAAAGACTTGATAAATTTCAATTTCTAAGAGATGTTTGGATTCCTCCCGAAAGAGGCTGTGTCGTAACCCTAATTTTGGTAGTCGCAGGCTTTAGCCTGCGCAATTTCCCCGTCGAGAACGCAACCTGAAGGTTGCGGCTACCAAACAAAAAATCTAATTATGACACAGCCTCGAAAGGGAGGAGGTTGATAGAGTTAAGCCTCGCTTTCGCGAGAAGTCCAGTTTTACACAGGAGGCAGGAAATGGCGCGAGTTGTTTTAAGGAAGGCGACTAAGATATATCCTGGAGGTGTTATCGGCGCCAAGGATATTAATTTGGAAATTGCTGATAGAGAGTTCTGCATTTTAGTTGGACCCTCGGGCTGTGGTAAATCGACCACGCTACGAATGATTGCTGGCCTGGAGGAAGTTACTGAAGGAGAAATCTATATTGATGATAGACTGATCAATGACATCCCTCCTAAAAACAGGGATATTGCTATGGTTTTCCAGAACTACGCTCTTTACCCCCATATGACTGCCTATGAAAATATGGCTTTTGCACTAAAATTGAGAAAGTATCCCAAGAAAGAAATACAACACAGGGTAGAAGAAGCAGCAGAGATTTTAGGCATCCGGCATCTTCTAAACAGAAGGCCAAAGGCACTCTCTGGTGGGGAAAGACAGAGGGTAGCAGTGGGGAGAGCTATAGTTCGTAAACCAAAAGTCTTCTTATTCGATGAACCTTTGAGTAATTTAGACGCAAAGATGAGAGTTCAGATGAGGACAGAACTCAGCAAGCTTCACGCCCGGCTGCAAGCTACTATGATCTACGTGACCCACGACCAGGTGGAGGCTATGACCATGGGAGACAAGATTACAGTATTGAAGGATGGCATCATTTACCAGGTGGCAGATCCAATCACTCTCTATGACCAGCCGGTAAATAAGTTTGTGGCCGGGTTCATCGGGACGCCTCCAATGAACTTTATGGAATGTCGGATAATAAAGAAGGAGGCTGGAATATATATAGATGAAGGAAACTACGAAGTAAAAGTCAGTAAGAGGATGGGAAAACCCCTCGAACCCTATGTGGGCAGAGAAGTAGTCTTTGGCATTCGACCAGAGGATATTTATGATAAGCTCTATTCTGCAGGAGCTACCCGGGATAACACTATTTCCAGTACTGTAGAGGTTGTGGAGCCTATGGGTGCTGAGATACTGTTACATTTAACCACTGGCAAGAGTATTTTTATTTCCCGCGTTGGTTCACACAATAAAGCAAAAGTCAACCAGGATATAGAAATGGTCTTTGATATGGATAAAATTCATGTTTTTGATAAGAAGACAGAAAAAACTATAGTGTAGTCCTCTTTTCAGGTATTACTTCACCACAATAATCTTCTTTGTCTTTTTGTAATCTCCTGCCTGTATGTGAACAAAATATAACCCAGAGCCAACGACATCGCCTGAGTCATTCCTTCCATCCCAGTAGTACTTATGGATACCTGCTTCTTTTTGTTCATCTGCCAGTTCTCTTATTCTATTGCCTCTGGTATTATAAAGATTTAATCTTACATAAGCTTGTTTTGGCAGTTCTACTACGATTAATGCTCTTTCTCCTTTTGCTGGGTTAAACACATTGTTATAACAACCCCTTGGTAGTTTTCCGAATTTTTTATCTCCTTTTAACACTTTAACAGTTACTGTATCAGTATCTGTTAACCCCCCATCATCGGTGACAGTGAATGTAATTAAATGTGTTCCAGTGGATAGGATTACAGTGGGATTTATACCAGTAGCTATCTCCAAGCCGCCTTCACT
>SDBT01000250.1_pt1 | contig 80029 bp, 110 predicted proteins | sample 2277101 | NCBI WGS metagenome assembly SDBT01 (sample SAMN10404973, study PRJNA504765) | marine sediment metagenome | isolation source: marine sediment core GS10_PC15, 103 cmbsf | place: Arctic Ocean: Southern Knipovich Ridge | collected 2010
GTTTTCTTGCTCTTCGTGATAATAGCGGAGGGTATCTCTCACAAGCAGTAAAAGTCGCAAACACAGTTTATTTATCTGGAAACCTGAAACACGTTTAGGTTTACAAATTAATGAAACAAGCTTTTACTTACCAGTAAACCTCTTTTTGCTTTTTTGTGATGCTCCAGATGGAATGACAGTAAAATTAATAAACCGGCGTAACGTAATGACCTTTCCACAAACCGTTTTTGGAGGATGTATGCCATACATAACACAACTTGAAAGGAAGCAATACAAGGAGGCCGTTGAGAATTTGGTCGATCTTGTAACGCATAATTTATCTTCTAAACGACCAGGGCACGTTAATTTTATAATTTCAACTTTCTTACTTAAGGTATACAATTCTCCGGAGCTGGCCAACTATGCAGATTGGAATGAGCTCATCGGTGTCTTGGAATGCATCAAACAAGAGATTTACAGGGTGCAAGTTTCTAACTATGAAGGTGAAAAAGCTGCTTTGAATGGACCTATTTGGAGAGATGGTGAAGTAGTATGGTAATGGGTTTTATGCATCTAGATAACGATAAAAAGATAAAACAATTAGAAATCAAAATAGCTATTTATGATCTCGCTGAACATCTCCTTAGTGAACAACCCCAAGACCCGTGGTGGAAAGTATCTAATCTGTTATATGATAAAGCGATTGACGAATTATCTAGATTGAAAAACACTTCAACTTCAAATCCATATAAGAAACAATCTCGGTATTATTACGCTTTTGAACATCTAAAAATTTGTTCTGATTGTGAATTGAGATATCATGATGATCCACGAGTTCGCAGAGTTAGAGAGTTTATGCGATCCATGAAAGATAAAGGAATGAAATTAACATGACCATCTCAAAACTTCTCAACAAACCGTATCTTGGCGACTGGCTTAAGTTCGCTAAAGAAATCCCTGATAATTACGTTCACCTCTGCATAACCTCTCCTCCCTACTGGAGAGCCAGGAAGTATGAGGTAACTAATTCTGTATTCGGAGGAGATCCTGATTGTGATCATGAATGGGGAGAGATGGAGAAAGGATCTACCTACGGAAGAACAGATGAAAAGACACTTGGTTACAATGCCGGTGAAATCGGAACTGAGGCCGGTAGATTTTGCAAAGTTTGCAAAGCATGGAATGGGCAACTAGGTAATGAACCATCTCCCTGGTTATACATCAAGCACATGGCTGATTGCTTCGATGAAGTTTATAGGGTTCTAAGGGATGATGGAGTATTCTTTCTCAACATAGGTGATAATCACATAACTAAAGACTTTCCTCCATTCATGAAGAAAGGTGAACTGGCAGGGATTCCACATCTACTTGTAAATGAGTTGAGAAGCAGAGGATGGTATTGGGAAGCAGATAACATCTGGTACAAGCCGAACCCGATGCCTGATTCAGCGATAACAAGATTTGCTATGAGCCATGAATATGTTTTTCAGTTTTATAAGAAACCTGGAATGAAGTATTGGGTTCATGAAGAGAAATCTATTGGAACCAGGAAAAAACCGGAACCTGATTATTATTTGCGTGATAGAGCAGATGATTCAATGTATGAGTTTTATGAGAATTATAACAAGGATCTATATTCTAAATTAAATTGGTGGAGAGGATATAAGCATTTCTTTGACTGGTTCTTAGTAAAGGCCAAAAGCGGTAGACGTCATCATGATGTTTGGGTGATTCCTACTAGAGGGTTTGACGGAGAACATATTGCTCCCTTCCCTACCACTTTCGTTAAGTTGATGCTTGATTCCGGCAGTTCTGAGCATGGATGTTGTAATAATTGCATGGCTCCGTATCAGAGAATTGTTGCAGAAGGAGTTGGAAAAGTTAAACCAATTAATGGTAGAGTCGTAACTAATACTAATCGTGGAGTGAGAAAGCAAAGTTCGAATGATGATTATTACAATGAAAAGAAGGTTAATCGTCATCCAATAATGCCCAAGGAGAGAATTACTAGGAGTATGGGTCAAAGGAAAACTCTTGGGTGGAGCGCAACCTGCGTTTGTGATGCTGGAATTAAGCCTTGTGTGGTTTTGGATCCGTTTGGGGGAAGCTTCACCACAGGGAGAGTTGCGAAAGATTTAGGGAGGGACTGGTTGAGCTGTGATCTCAGCTTGAAGTATATGGAAGTTGCAGATAAGAGATTGCATAAAGATATCGTGGAAGGTCAAGTGAGAGGGACTAGAGGAGTGAAGTGGACATGAACTTCTCACTGGAATACATCGCCATCTGCCGGAAACTTCCGCATCATGAGTTTGAAGAGGGGGATTATCTTCTATTTTCTGATCACCCAGACCCGTGTATTGTAGTAGAATTACAATTTGAAGGAAAGGGTGTACGTTTTGTAAGTCTTAGCCGGCCCGTAATGATTTCGGCTGTTCAATCTCCCCGAGTTTGTGTATGGCTTCCTCATCGGGAGTCTGATTGGATGAAAATGGATGGATGGGGATATATGCCAATGTTAGGAAAAGAAAATCTTCCTGGTGTGAAACCTGGATATCGTATTTGTCTATTTGAATGGACACCTGACGGCATGGAACCAATTGATGGAGAGAATGACCCTCTCTTAGCTTGCGCCAAAGCATGGGAAAAGGCGGTTCCAAAATGACCGAATCCATGAAATACGAATTTGAAAATTATCAAATTGAAATCATAGATGGAAATTGGATTGGATTCCACATTTATGAAGCTGATCCAAATGAAGGTGACAATGAAATTGTTGAGGGAACTTTCAATTGGAGAGGATGTTGGGAATGTAGATTATATTTCAAAGATTCTGAATACTTCATTGAAACGTTCGTTCAGATTTACAATATGATAGTTCAGTTCATTGAGCCCAAATGTAAGGAGATATTGAGAAAGAGAGAAACTAATTCTTATGTTCACCAAATGATGGATGAGGACCATAACAGACATCAATTCAACGTTAAAGATATTGAGGAGGTTCCACAATGAGAATAGTAGTCACACAGGGAGATATTGCGAAGGGAGTACGTAAAAGGGAAAAATGTCCGATCGCACTATCTCTAAACAGAAGGGGATTTGATGATGTGTATGTATTGAGTAACTGGGTTGGGTTTGGAGAGTTTCAATTATGGCTTCCCGAAACGGCTGTGAGGTTCATCGCGTATTTCGACAGTGGCCAACCAGTTAAACCAGAAGGGTTTAACTTGGAGGTTCCATCATGAAGAAAGCATATGAGGACGTGAAGAAATTTCATGATGCATGTGGAGTTCCAGTGAGAGATGAACCTGGGTTCCCTGATAAATCTGTGATTCAGAGAAGATTGAATCTTATTGTGGAAGAATTCGCTGAGTTAATGCAAGCACAAGGTTTCTATGTATTTGTGGATATATCTGGACTTCAACGAATAGTGGTTAAAAAACCAAGTATGAATCCTGATATTGTAGAAGTAGCTGATGCTATTGGAGACCTCATCTATGTCCTCATAGGGACCGCGTTAGAGTATGGTATACCTCTCCCTGGTGTATGGGATGAGATTCAACGTTCCAATATGACCAAACCTGACCCTCTCACTGGTAAGGCTTTGATGAGTGATACAGGGAAGATTCCGAAGGGTGATTGGTTCGAACCTCCCGATTTAAAATCAATTTTGTTTAAGTTAGAGAAAAAGACTGAGATGTAATTAAAGAGCTGGGTTACATGGCAAGAAAAAAATTAGTAGAATATATGGTTAAGTTATGGAAAGAGAAGGGACCTTTACCGGTCATGCAAGCGCAAAATTTTCTGAGTGAGAAGCTAAAGTTTTCACCAACTAGAGGTGAGATGGCTATGTTTCTCAAAAAGAGCAAGTTGTTTCATGTAATAGAGGAACATCCGAACAATGGAAAGCACGGAACAGTATGGGATCTAGTTGAAAACTATGAAGAGCTTGCAGTTGCCGAAGGATTACACTAGGATTCGCTATTTTCGAGAGGAATCCAATGAGTTTCCTTTAGATTCTGTAGCTTTCTATTTAAAAAACAAGCAGATTCCTGTACTTTTTGAAGAAATTCAGAAGTATATTAATCCAAATGTGCTGTTTAAATTCAAAAATGGACGCCTAATTGGATTCATTGAGAAGTTAATATTAAAAGAAGGTCCCTTAAATACCAATTATATCACAGAAAGTTGCAAAGAAACTTACAAAAATGGAGCAGTTGCATCTGAGATAGGTCAATTAATGACCAAACATCCCGCGTTTACTCATGCTGAAGGTAGCAAAAAGAACGGAATGATATGGGGAATTGCTGAGAATTGGTTCACAGAACCAGTTTTAAGGCATCTTTTGGTTAATGATGAGTATGATAGGTTCCATATTGGTAAAGGAGATCTTGTTGTATTAGCTGTTTGGACTCATGTTTGTGAAAGAAAAGGATGTAGCAATTGGGTATTACCGCGAGGAGCTCAAAAGAATGATCAAAGGAAAAGATTCTGCTCCCGGGATTGTCAATATGTAGTTCAGGTCTCAGATGGAGTCAGTTACACTTGTGATAACTGCGGAACTGAAAGGACTGTTAAAACTCACTATTACAATGCGTTGAAAGCGAAGAGTGAGAGCGGTAAAATATTTTGTGGCGGAGATTGTCAAAAAGAGTGGATGAGAGAAAGGAGAAGTGAACTAATGAGTAAAGGAAGAGAAGCTGAAGAGATGGTTAATCATCCTTCTCACTATGGAGGAGGAGAAAACGTGTATGAAGTAATCAAAGTGATGGAAGCTTGGGCTGCCAATTGGGGCCCAGTCACAGCTACTTTACTCACTCAGACTATGAAGTATATAGGTAGGCATCACATGAAAGGAAAACCGCTAGAGGATCTGAAGAAGGCAAGTTGGTATCTCACCAGGGAGATAGAGAGGTTAGAGAAATGAATTTCAAAGAAGCGTTACAGTTACTAGTAGAGGAATTTGGTAGAGAAAAAGCATTGGAGATTGGTGAAGCTATTCTAGATGGAGGGATTAGCGGAATGTTCGATGAGATTAGAAAGGAGAGGTTAGAGAAATGAGAGCGTTAATTTCAGATGCAACATATTGTGACCCTAAGAATGGAGCGATGCCTCTAGCTGAAGCGTTTGTGAGGGGACTTGTTACATTTCAGAAAAATGACTATGTAAAGAAACTTCTTTCAGATGCTAATGAGTTGTTGAATCAAGTTTCTGATACAGGTTTTGGAGAAGGTATCAGCAAAGTACTGGATACTGAGGTAGAAGCATGGATCGGACGATATAAAAGGAGTTTCGAATAATGGTAAAGAATCCAAAAAGTAAGTTTCGAAGGCAGGTTAAGATCTGCCATAAATGTAATAAACCCTCACCGAAGGGTGATCATGAAGTTTGTAATCCTGCTCGAGTGAGAAGTGATAGAAATCACGAACCTACAAGTTTCCTGATTGATAAGATGAAAGAGAGGGGCATGAAATGAATCAAGTAACTCTCTCACTGGATGACCGAGCAGCGAAGATCATGGGGTGGAAATATCGAGAAAATGATATTGGAGGAATGTATGGAGATCAACCTATTTGGTTAGAACCTTGGGATCACCCTGAACAAGATGGGCATTCCTTTATTTTTACCGCTAAGGAATGGGCGCCTTCCACCCGTTGGGATCATGCTTTCATTCTTATTGATTGGGCACAGGAGAATGATAACAAAATCGCCATCGTTGATTTAGATCAACCAATGATGCCAGGACCACCTCCTGGTTACCGAGTTATGTTCTCCAATTGGAAAACTGCAAAATGGTCTAAGTATGATGGGAAAGGACAGTTATCTCCATCTCACATCACCGAAGCCTTCGTGAAGGCATTTGAAAAGGAGAAAAAAGATGAGTGATATGGAATTCAAAGCAAAGATTGAAGAGTTGAAATCTGGTTCTGTTGCAGTGATTGAAAATACTGCTTTCAGGAGAATCACTCTCCTTGGAAAAGGTCACGCAGATCTAATTGACGTTATGGGTGATGAGTTAGCAATCGTTAACGCTGCCAAGGTTAGCTATTCTAAACATGCTACTAAGTTAACGAAAAACAACATCAAGTTGATCAAATATCTCTGGGATCATAGGCATACGACACCTTTTGAGATGGTTGAGTTTAAGTTTAGGGTAAAGGTCCCTATATTTATCCGCGCTCAATGGCACAGGCACAGAACTTGGAGCTACAATGAGATTAGCCGGCGTTACACCTCAGATGATATGGGGTTTCATATTCCGGAGACGTTCAGAAAGCAAGCAGAGAAAAATAAACAAGGAAGTGAAGGTGAATTCAATGATTCTGAGAATGAAGCATTTAGAAAAGAGATGGAATCTATCACTAAGAAGTGTTTCGATATTTACGACAAATGGATTTCCTTGGGCATGGTCAGGGAACAGGCTAGGATGATACTACCTCAAAATATGTGGACCGAGTATTACGCCAAGGTGGACTTACATAATCTTCTTCACTTCTTAAGATTGAGATTAGATCCACATGCACAATATGAGATTAGAGTATATGCTGAGGCTTTGTTGGAGTTGATTACCCCAATTGTCCCCAATGTTGTGGAGTTCTTTAAGGAGAGTTTAGATTATGACATCTGAATTGATTTACTGTATTGGTTGTGGAGCGGTGTTTGTTAGAGAATATGCTGCTAATGAGAGAGAATGTAAAGTTTGTGAATTTGGACAAGGTTTAGTGTGGTTTAGGGAGGTTTAAAATGGTAGTTTGTGATAAGTGCGAAGCTAAAATTGAGGTGCGAGATGGTGAACTTGTTTGCCCGAATTGTGATAAGGTCCAGGCTTGTGAAGAGGGAGGCCGGATTATTGGAATGCTAGTTGATCACAACAAAGAAGAAGATTACAACTGCCTTGCATGGGGTAACTTCTCCCTGGCACTGGTTAAAGCTATGCCTTCTGATTTACTTGTGAGTATTCTCAGGGAGAGAGGAGTTGTTTAGATGGCTGGTTTAGGTGATTTATTTGGTAATGACCCAGACAAGCATGAAATCTATCTTAAGATGTGCGTTGATGCTAGTGAGATGAGTAAATGTCCTAGGCGTGGAGTATTTTCAATACTGTTGAATGTTGAAGGTAGGGTAAAGGGATCTGGTTACAACGGTACTGTTTCCGGAGCTGCAAATCTATGCGGAGGTAACGTTTGCTTGAGAGAGGAGGCCAAGATTAAGAGTGGAACCAAGTTAGACGTTGGTTGCCTTCATAGTGAGATGAATTTGATCATTAATTGCAGTCGGGAGGATTTACTGAAGGGAGTAGTTTATGTTAGTGCGGAACCTTGTTTGTTCTGCGCCAAGATGCTAGCTCAAAGTGGGATTAGTAAGTTGTATTACATTCTAGGGAGATATGCAGCGGGAGGAGCTTCATTTTTGGTTGATCATGGAGTAGAAGTTTTTGAAATGGAAGTGAAATAAAAATGGATTGGAAAAAAGTGGCATATGAATTGTGGAAGATTATCGATGATATTGATACAGCAGATGATATCGCAAAGGATAATGAGAAAATATATCGAGGTTTAGTTAGAATTGAACAGAACAAAAGATGGGAAACACTCAATGATAACCAAGTAACTGAGCTTTACAAAGAGATGGAAGTTAATCCATAATGGGAAAGATAGCAGATGGAATTTTGTTTTACGGATTGACTATCAAAGATCAAATGAGTGATGATCTTTTTGCTCAGATTAGTGGAGCTATAGAGGATTTATTTCTCCCTGTGAGACCAAAAGAAATAAGTCAGTTAGAAGTATGGAAAAATGACTTTTTGAGAGGAGAGGTTAGCGGTAATATCCCTCAATTCGACAATTGTGGATCAGATAGTTCTCATCATGTTTTTCTTTACATGAAACGGTACACAAGTACTGGGTCATCTCATACTGACATCAATGATAAGATGTTGAAGGTCAATCCTGATTGGGACACGAAGTTAAAACGTCTATGTGATGCGTTAGAGATTGAATTCAAACAACCTGGTTGGAAACTAGCGAGTTGGTATGGCTAATTTACACCCTATACAAACATATTCCGGTGAAGATCGTTGGGAATTCCTAACTAGATGTAGACTCCTTAATCATGAGTGGAAGGAGGGTGATTTAGTTTGGGATGGTTTGCTATATGGTGGTAGCGTAGTAATTGTATGTGAGATCATGAGGAGTTATTTGAATTGCTTAAACTGGCATCCTGATGGTTATGATTTCGAAGTTGTTTCTCTAGAATCTGATTGGCTTCCACTTGAGGGTGACATCATGGATATACAGGAATGGAGTTATGATGATTATGTGTCAATGATCAACCGACAGAGTTACCCAATGAATGTACCGCGATTATTGTCTATGCTTCGAGTAGTTCGACAAGATGAATGCGCTTGTGGTCATCCGCCAGAAAATGGTATTTATTGTGAAGAAGAATGCGCCGGTATGCATAAGGAGAATGAACCTCATCTTTGCCTCTCTCACTGGAAAGAGGGAATAGTTGATTAACCGGCGTGAACAATCATTATTTCGGGAACAGTCTTTGCATCTGGAATGAAAAGGTTGTGCAACCATGAGTGAAAAAGGGAACATAGAAGAGAGGGTTTTGGTGTTGATTCGTGCATCCAACTTTCAGCGGTTAGACCTTCTCTTCTCTTCCCGATTACATCCCAGCCCGGGCCAGTGAGATGATATAAAGGAACCCCACACTCCTTTGGATAATCTCACTGGTCCATTTATTCTAATGTTTGATATTCATATAGCATTTTGTTTTCCTATAGTAACTCTCATGCCTAATGATTTAATAACTTCAAAGATAAATTGTTCTAATTTTTCTGCAAGTTGTCGGTTATCTACAGGTAGAGAACGAAGAATTGAATCAAATCCACCATGTTGTTTTACAGTGATCCCAGGTTTATTCTTATGTTCTGATACTCTTTGATCTAAGGATTTGCCAGTTTGACCAATGTAAATTGTTCCGTCATTTAATCTTAATAGATAGACAATACATTTTTTGTTGTCAATTTTAGAATAATGAGGTTCATATTCAATATCGATATCATTGCTTTTCATTTGTCTACATTTATAACAAAGTCTATCAGTTTTAGATTTGAATCCTCTACTGTAACATTTACCTTTTATTCCTGGACATTTATTGTAACCTTTCCCTTTCATTTCTACCGTGTCACTCCTGATGACCCTCTCACTGGCCCATTTTATTCTTCTTCTGATTTCTTTTCCTCTGCTTTTTCATAGAGGATCTGGTACTCAGGTTTTCTAGATTTTCTTATGTCTATTTTCAATGGTAAGTCATTGGTTCCCCATTCTAGAATACTAACTGGGGCATCTTTGACTTTATCTAGCATCATCCAACCTGATGTAGTTAAGACCCATTTGTGATGATATGGATCTTTAGAAATATCTTCAATGAAACCTCTATCGCGTAATCTATCCAAGATAAAGAACTTGGTTTGAAGTGGCCAGTTGTGGAATTTTACAATTGCTTGATTTGAAGATAATGCGAGTGGATAGTGAATCGCTAAGTTTGTCATTACCACCATTTGGCGCTGTCCAATACTCATTTTTAACGGAATCTTCTACGGAGTTTATATATTAAAGATTTTTCTATCGTAATGCGAAATCTTTTATAATTATACGTGGAGTCAATAGACTGAAATGGTAATTAAGCGGGACGCTAACTATAAAATTACCGATGAGGAATTTGAGATTCCATATCATAAAAATCCTGAATTGGATGAGAGATTAACGAATCGGATCAACAAAGTTGTATCTGTTTTAGAGAAATTACCTTCTCATAAAAGGTGGTGGGATGGCGAAGCGCTATTTTGGCAGGTTCGTCAAATGGTGTTACTAGAGGATGAGTGGGATAAGATGACCAGGGTTATTGATCACATGCTGTTTATTCTCAGCGATTATGATAGTTACCGGAAGATGTTAGGTGATCGAACCAAGATAGGTGATCAGTTGGCCAAGGTGCATAAGAATCTCGGATTAACCGCCAAGCAATTATCTAATCTCGATAGGTCATCTGTTGCAATCGAAGGTGATTATGATAAGGCAATTGAGAATTGGAATGAAATGATTCAATCAGAAGAAGAGAATGCTTGAGATATTTGCTTCTCCTTTATTCGTAATCTTAGTTGTATTCTATACTGTCTCCAAACAGAAAGCTCAGCATGTTGAGTTTAAGCATAGATTAAGAACAGATTTTGTACTCTTTTCTGATTTTTTCTTTGATTTAGAGTTAGATCCAAAGCAAATTGAGTTCGCAGAAAGTTGTCTTAATAGGAGACATACAGTTGCAATATTTAGCCGGCAGACCGGCAAAACCACAACCATTATTCTGTTAATTATTTTCATCTTATGTAATCAAAAGAAGGTTTCAATTCAATGTTATGCTCCTACTGAGAAGCAAGCGCTCACAGTGATCTTTTCGAGGCTAAGGGACATGTTTGAGTCTCAACCATTACTGTATAACAAAATTGCCAAGGATGGAATAAGAAAGTCTGGATCCATTCAAATGAAGAATGGGAATATATTCCAGGTGCAGACAGCCAATCGAGATTCCAACATACGTGGTTTCTCACCTACTCATATCATCATAGATGAGTCCCAGGACGTTGACGATATGAAGTATAACGCTGACATCGTAGGTTCTGGAGCTGCAATGAAAGGTTTAACTGCTACTGAGAAGAGGAGAATCAGAAAATTACCTCCGCATATGCAGGAAGATGCACTTGATAAGGTAGTTGTAAAGACCAAGATTTGGGAGTGTGGAACTCCTAAAGGAAGAAGTCACTTCTATGAGATATCTCTCCCTGGTACACGTGCGAACGTTATCTATCAGAAGTGGCACGAATCCAGCTTCATAGATAGAGAATACGTGATGCAGAAGAAGCGTGAATTGCCTGATAGGCATTTTAGGGCAGAATTTGAATGTCAATTTGATCTTACTGAAGGTTTCGCTTTCGAAAGAGATACAATCTTAACTGCATCTGAAGGTAATACTGAGAGGATCTTTTATCGGAACCCTGGAGCAATTTACATTTGCGGAATAGATCTCGGAAGGTCCCAGGATCATACGGTAATGATCGTTTTGGAAATAATTGGGCCAATCAGGAAGATGGTTTTCTGTCAAAGGTGGGGATTAGATCATAGTTGGGAGGAAATCACTAACGATCTGAAAAGACATCTTGTTGTCTGGTATCCGGATATGACGTACGTAGATTGTACTGGTCCAACCGGTGAGCAGTACGATTATTGGTTTGGTGACTGGGAAGAAGTTGAGCATGAAGGCTTTGAGATTACCAGGAAGAGTAAACCTCCAATGATGCGAGTATTACAGGTACTATTACAGAGAGGTTTAATCGAAATTTGGGATGATGACGCATTGATTAAAGAATTGTGGATTTGTCCAATGGAGATAGCTAAAGGAGAGGTTCAGAGATACAAGTTCCCGCCTCCTGAGAATGGACATGATGATTTCGTTCAGAGTTTAGCACTTGCTTGTTATGCTGCTCATGAATATCTTGGGATTAGTTATGAGGAAGAGGAAGGAACCAATACTCCGAAGAGTTCACAATATGGTCACAGGCAGGTTACGCAAACCCCAGTGAGAGAGAGAGATCCTGCACCCGCGTATGCCGGAGGTGGAGTAAGTGCGACTAATTTTACTCATGGTGGAATGAGTGCCACTGAAATGGATGGTGACGCAGTTATTGGAATGAGTCCTACAATGTGGGATAAAAAAGACGGCTGGACAAAGATAGCTGGGCAGTTACACCGAGAGCTTTAGTCTCGTAAACTAAAATTCTTATAGTGCTTAAAAAGTCTTAGCAAACGCTTGAGTTCTAGCGCCATTCAGTTAACAGGCGACTACCTGAATGACAATATGTTGCTGATGCGCGCGGCAACAAAAGATATTCTAGAACAGATGCGTAAAGGTCGTTTTGATTTAGATCCTGATGACGAAACTATTCCTCCAATTCAAAATAAAGGGCGTTTGTATGATGCCTTTGTTCTAGATCCATTCCGGCGACTTGGCCAGAGATTGTTTAATCCTGACAAGATCAGGCCTGAAACGCGGCGGCTCATGATGAAGGATCCTCAAATATCCGGAGCTGTTCGCGTCATTAATGCAACCACATTAACGCCAGGATGGGATATTGTCGGTCAAAAAGATGGAGCAATAAAGAAGCACATCGAATATATCCAAGAAAGTCTTACTAGATTCGATTTTGATAAATCTTTGAAAGAAGCTCTAACTTCATTTCACGAAGGTTATAATGTTCACGAAATATTGCTAGAAAAGTTCCGGCAGAATGGTAAGATTAGAGTTCGATGGAAAGGATTGAAACCTTTACCTCCTGAATCAATTTTTTTCGATGTAACTCCCCAGGGAGATTTGATTCAAGTTGTTCAGAGTACCAGCAACATTAAGAGTTTCGCATTTAATCCCGGACGGCCATTAGAAACAGCCGATCCATTACGAAGAGGCCCAAGTTCCCGCAGGCGCAGAGGTGCAGTTGTATCAGGTGGACTTCATGATGAGATCACTTTCAAACCTCGAGAAGTCGCAATTATAACCTTCTGGGAAGGTCTCACAACTCAATATGGTAACTTTTACGGTGATCCAGCTCTCAATTGGGCATACAAAGTTTGGTTTTATAAAGAATGGATTGAGAGGCATCAGAATAGATATTTGGAGCTCATCGCCGGCGGAATTCTAATCGCAAATGCTGGTCGCGGAAGTCAAGCAAAGTTGGGCGCTAAGGTCAACATGCTGAAGTCCAACGCCAATATCACTTTGAAAGAAGGTCAGAGTTTAGATGTGATCAAACCTCAAAGTGCTGGATCAGCCTTCTTAGAATGGATTAATTATCTAGATTCTCAGATCATGAAGGTTCTAGGAGTTCCTGTTCTTCTCCTTGGGCAAAATAGCAAGTTTGGAAGTAGAAGCTTGAGTGATACTCACTTCAAGTTGTTTCAGCAAACTACGATTATGCCAAATCAAAAGAGATTGGAGACTTGGGCTAATACTTTATTCAGGCGGCTAATCAATCAAAACTTTGGCCCTCAGAAAGCTTATCCAGTACTGAAATTTAGATTACCTTCAATTGAAGTTAAAGAAAAGATCATCAATTATCTCAGCAAAGGTTTCAAAATTGGTATATTCGGCGCGAATGATATTGCTGAAGCCAGAGATATGGCCGGCTTTGTGCCTGGCGAGCCAGGTATGATGATGCAGATGATGCCTTTCAGAGATTCAAGCGGCGGACCTGGTGATACTGTAGCTAGAGATACAGATGCAGGTTCAAGTGATGACAATGATCCTGAGGGAGATATCCCTGAGGAACTAGAAGCCGCATTTGACGATTTTGCCAACTCAATTAGTAGTGAGATGGAAGAGAAATTCAATATTTTACAATCTCACCTTCAAACGACCTTAGATAGATTTTCAGCGGAGGCTTAAATTTGGCACGATTAAGACAAACACCGGAATTATTCATTTTTGAGTTAGATGACTCAGAAGAGTTCAATCACAGGCGAAGGATGCTAGATGAAGGTGTAAATCTCTTCACTACTTCTCAATTTGCATTGGTTGGCCGAGTAGAAATTAAGAAGAAGAATTTTACCTTTGACCAGGCGCGGAAATTTTTAGAAAGTCACTTTTTCGTTGATGTCTCTGATGAACAAGAAGAATTATTGGGTAAAGAGAATGAGGTTCAGTTGCAATTTGAATCAAATGAGAAGTTTTACTTGTATGATGATTACAACGTAAAGTTTACAACTCAACCTTTACAACTTCAGGATGATAAGGGGGAAGTAAGGGAATTATTACTTGTAAAGGCGGTTCCTCTTACACCTGGAACTCATAAAAATTTCACTTTCACTAGAGAAGTTCTAGATGAAGCAGTAAGTGAATGGTTGGAAGCAACCATCGTTATTGGTCATGAATGGGATAGTCCGGGGGACGCAGTTGGCTCAGTTTTATTTTCTGATAAGGTCGGAGATGAACTAGAGGTTACATTCCTCCTTACAAAACAAATTGCAATAGAAGGAGTCAAATCCGGACATTTCCATTCAGTTTCCAGTAATGTTCTAGTTCGAGCTAATGAGGAATTACTTGTTAGCAAACTCACAAAGGTTGATGAGTTGAGTTTAACTCCAACTCCAGCAGATGAAGATTCTATCGTAAAAGAATTTCAATCTATTGAATTACCTTTGACGGTCCAGGGAGATATAAAGCCAGAAGAATTGACTTTGGCAGCTATACCTCTCACTGGTACTAATACAATAATTAATACTGATAATACAACAACAACTTTGGATATACCTGCAATACTCAAAGTTGCATCACAAGCACATAGTACACAAATACCTCCAGCTTTGGGGGTTTCCAAAAATAAGGAGAAAGTAACAATGGAAGAAGAAAATGCTCCTACCCCTCCAGCACAGGAGACCTCAGAATCTCTGAAGCTGGAAGATAGGTTGAATGCTTTGGAACTGGATAATAAACAGTTGAAAACAGAAGTAACTGGTTTGAAGGATGAAAATACAGATTTGAAAGAATCTGCTGTTGAATTCCAGAAATACAGGAAAGTTCTGTCAGCTGAAAAACTGGTTTCAAATTGGTTTGATGAAAACAAGCTAACAGCTGCCCAAACCGAAAAAGCGAAAGAAATGTTGGTGAAGTATTCCAAGGAGTTTGAGAAGGACTTTGGAGAATTCATTGCCCTTCAGGAGATTGAGACTCAGAGGGTTGGATTGAGCCGGGGATTCACTGACAGTGGAGAAGTGCCTTATGATGATATGTCAGATTCTCAGATCAAGCTGATGCTGCAAGCACAAGCTGACGATATGGATGATCTGTATGTTGTTGATCAGGACTCTTTCGGTGAAGATGCAAGCCTGGAGGACCTGATCTAGGGAGGAAATTAAGATGCCAGTAGACCCAACATATGAACATTTGAAGGCACCGACATTGACCTTCAACGCAAATCAATTAATTCTTACGGTAGCACGTAAGCAGACAAGAACAAGTAATGCACGTGAACTCGTGTACGAATATGACAAAGCGAATGATAATGATCGTGAATTCCGAGATGGTCGATTCGCTGAGCTCACTGGAGCCGACTGGGAGGTTAAAGTCGCTGCTTCTGGAACAACTACTCTTTTGGGAGTCGCACAGGATTTCTCTAGTCCCAAAGAGGCAAAAATTACCCGACCAAATCTAGCACCTGATATTGAAACTCAGGATTTCCCCAACTTGATTGAGGGAGTTCAGATTGAATTATTCCAATGGTGGTTTGTTCGAAATCTACCAATTGCATCTGGAGCAAGTTTTGCAGTTGTGCCTGGTGAATCAGTTCGTCCTGATTCTGGTGTTGCTCATGAATGGGAGGGTTTGGATTCGAATACTGGAAATGGGACCTTGGGTCTCACGAATGGAGTAGCTGGGACAGAAGCTCTAGTTGCTATCGCTTCTGATGGGGTGTTCGTATGATGGACCCCAGGTTGAAAGCAGTCGCACTGAAACGTGGACTGATCACAGAAGATGGAAAGGTTACTGATAAAGGCTCACGTGCTCAGATGGATAATATTGTTCGGCAACCAAATCCATACCAGAATAGCAGATTGAAACTGAAGGTGAACCCCAAAACTCTCCTTGGTGTACGAACTGCTGAGGATTACAAACGGGTTGGACTGCATTTGCAAAAGGTTGCTCAGTCAATCTCAAGCCAAGAGTTCAACGTGATGTTCGCAGGCGACAATACTCAACCAGTTGAGAGGTTGCCCGGAGATGTTTTCTTACGAAATCAGAGAATCGAGGGTTTAATCACCCAGAAAGTTGCACCTGAAAATTTCTTCTTAGACATGATGAAGAGAATGGTGATGACTGAGCCGGCGAAAGACATTAGCTGGTCCAGGCAAAGAAACAGTCCTGACACAGATCCCAAATTGAAGGGTGCCAAAGAGTACACCTGGGGCGATGAGTTCCCAAGGTCCCGTGTCAGTGATCCAGAAGAGATGAAAGCTTCAACCAGCACTTGGGCGCAGGCAATTGAGTTTGATTACAATATTCGCCGCTACATGAACACCGCGGTTGATACAATCGACCGGCGTATCTCATGGGTAGCTCAGGAATTCACTCGAAACGTGAATGAGCATCTCGCAAATGTGTTGGCCAATGATTTCGATCCTCTACAGACCAACTTCCCAGATGTAGAAGATCAGATCCTAGTTGTTGAGCCTGATGAGCCTTGGACTTCTGACCTGCGAAATCCAATTGAGGATTTCCGCGATGGAATTGAATTGATGGAGAACGAAACGGGAACTTACTTCAGTCCAACGAGAGCTTTGGTTCACTCCAAGGATTTCCGGAGACTAATGGATTTCTTCACTCAGGTGGAGCATCCTGCACACAAGGACCCGACAACCGGAGAGATCGTTCAGCAGATTGACGGAGTGAGCATTGAGAAAGTCCCTCCAAACGCTGGATTGCCTCAGGGATCGGTTCTTTTGCTTGATGAGTCAAGCGGAACTGAGCCTCCTCTATCTGTTTGGCACGACATAGACCCGAACTTCACCACAACTGGACTATTGCACGTTAGGCAGTATGAGCATCCTGAGACCATGAACAGGGTTGTCATGCTTCACATGACGTTTGCAGCAGCCAACCGAAATCAGAAAGCGGTTTGTCTAATCTCTGGAGTTTGAGCGAAAATGGCAGAAGAAGCGATTTATGATATTGCGGCTACTCGCGGCCATAATTATCGAGGCTTCAATAATCCCATCCTTGGCGCACCTAATGACAAGTTCTCCAGTTTCACTGGGGATAATGTAACTGTAGTTGAACCTGCTGGGTCACTTTCGATAAGTGGAGGTGCAGGTGAACCACCACCGATAGATGTTTCTGCATTCGTGCAGGATATCAAATCAGCTGTAATACACAATGAACCTGAAGATGGAGTCTTGGAACATGAGTTCCAATGGCGGCCGTCCAAAGACAACATCATAATTGAGCACGGAGCAGTTACGGATGGGCCTTATACAATTGGCGAAACTGTGACAGATGTTGAACAAAATGGTTTTGGTTCCGGTGGAACTGCAACAGTGATAGCTGTCGGAAGTGGGTTTTTACAACTCGGTCCAACTTCTGGAGGTCCTTTTGAAAGAGGTGGTCTGCTAACTGGTGGATCATCAACTGCAACTTCTACTATCTCAAATCCTAATAGATCGGTGAAAGATGGCGAAGATGCAGAACTTGCTGAACAGAGGTTTCTGAGATTTGTAGGTAAGATTGGTTCAACTGGAGTGTTGATTGGAAACGCGGTAGCCATTTTCTTTACCTTCGTACTGCAGGGAAAAGGTAAACGACTGTCTTAGGTGGTGATTAAAAATTATCAGCTCCTCAACTCTTTTTTTCGATATTTCAAAATAACGAGGTAATCAAATGACAGATTTTAAAGGTCCAATAGGTCACGCTAAACCGCGGGCGCCAATTACGCTTCAATTGAAGTCTAATTTATCTCCTCAGAAAAGAGGAATTCAACAGATTGGACCAATTGGCGATGTAGCTACAACGCGGGTTATCATCCCTTTAACCCATGCTGTAATCAGTGGATTCCTAGCCAGGAGAAGGATAACAGGTGTTGAAAATCCCGGTGGAAACGCTACTACTATGACCATAATCATATTAGCAACTGGAGTTCATGAATATCTAGTTACAATTACAGGAACAACTGACGGCACATATGAAATTCTTATTAATGGAAATGTTGCCGGCACTTTCGCAGCTTCTAGTAATTCGATTGAGCAAATTAGAAACGGCTTAATACTCTCCCTGAATGCAGGTAATGATCCTGCAACAGGAGATCCTTTAGACACTGATAAGATTGTTGTTAGAGATCCTGGTCGCCCTGGCGATGAGGATAGAAAGAATGGACCTGATAAAATTACAGGAACCAAGGAGAATACTGGATTCTTGGCAACTCAAACCGGTCCGGACATTACAATTGCTGAACAGGATGGATTTGCAGATGGTGAAGATGTAATAATCCCATCTGAAGCTCTTACAATTACATCTGGAAACTTCCCTAGAGATTTAATTTTGGAAGAAACAATTGACCCAGTGAAAAGGTTCTCAGTGAGAGGATCTGATGATAGTGCTCAAATTAATCCTCAGGGAGTTTTCCAGGCTGTTATTTCCTTAAATGGAGCAAGCAATGCTTTCAAATTCAACATGCAATATTGGGGCGAAGAATATCTTTCGTGATGAGTGAGATGGATGTATGGTCAACATTGTTCTCAAAGGTCGAATTGTAGATTCTACTTCGCTCAAAGGCATAGTAGTTCAATCGAAATTCCGAGTAGGTGCTCAATTGCTTGAGTTAGCTGCTTCAGATGGGGAGCAAATATTCACGATTACAGAAGTTGATACCATCGTAATTATTGCATTACCTTTGAAAACAGGTCAAACTGCAGGTAAAGTCAAAACAATCATTGCAACTCTCACTAGTAAGGCTGCTCCAAATGGAGTTCCCACATCAGTTGATATTGAGATATTAGATTCTGATACACCATCATTAGCTGATCCGAATGAGGTGTTTCGACTTCCAAAAGGTGGTTCAAAGACCATATTTTTAACATCTCCGTCTATTCCTCTCACTGGAACATTAGCTTCTCCATTAGCTGATGAAGAACCTTTATTCAATGCCAATCGCGTGGCTGAGAGAGTATTTTCAACTAAAGGAACTCAGGGAAATCTAGGAATGGCTATTAGATTCAATGGAGGAGATTCTCAGGATTTTATCTATATTGGTAAAATCCAAGTTTCAGGAGAGGTGTTAACACCATGACCGCTACAAAAACAGTATCAAAATCAAAAGCAAAACCGAAATCGAAACCAAAGAAAGTTGAAGAAGAAGAGGTTGAAGATGAAAATCCTGATTTCGATCATTACGAATTAGATGAAAACGATACCGCTGTAATGGATTTAATGTATGATGATTTGGGAAAATATGAGACTCAAAAATTACAACTTTCACTTCAGTTAACAAAAATCACAGAACAAATAAATCTCTTCAATGAGAGAAGCGCTCAAAATCAAGCAACTCAATTACAAACAAATGGTTCAATTTCTGCTATGCAAAGAACTATTACTCAATTCACAGCTAGTTTGAATGCTAGATATCCTTCTGCAGATGAAAATTATCAATGGAACGTACAAAAATCGAGGTTCGAGAAAAAGAAGGCTAATTAATGGTATTTACAGTTCCCTTTCAGGATGTTTTAGAGCAAAGATTCACTGATGGAGTTGCCACTTTCAATAGTGGAGCTCTCCTCAATGTAGTTGCGGGAATATCCGTATTTGATCAGGAAGTTCTTACTGATGAATTAGCTATATTTGTGGATAAACCCGGTTCTGTTTCCAGAATGGTATTCCGTAATGATGCATTACATAATATTGGATTTGATGACCCTGGGAATGATGATTCAGTTGTTTATCTAGCAGCAACTCAAACTCTAACAAATAAGACCTGGCAGGGAGGAGCAGTAGGGCCCACTTTCGGGGGAACTGGTCAAACCACGTGGACAGAGGGAGATATACTGTTCTCTGATGCCGAGGATTCACTTGCGAAGCTTCCCATAGGTTCTAATGGGCAATTTTTAACAATTGTTGGTGGAGTTCCAGCTTGGGGTGCTGGCGGAGGCGGAGGAGGAGATGATTGGGCAACTGTTTTGGGGAATGGTAGATTTACACCAGGTTCGGGAAGTGCAAATCCAAATATTATAGCTGGCGACTTACTAGAATTTGGACGTAATTCTAATGTCTTATCTGTTGACGCGGCAACTGCATTAGGTCAGGATTCTACAGTTACAATTCCTGATCCTGGTGATGCTGCTGATACATTTGCTTTACTTGATACAACTCAGACTCTCACAAATAAAACAATTGCAGCCGGCAGTAATACCATCTCAGGTCTAACTCATGGTTCTGAAGTTGATGACCCTTCATCCGGTGTTCATGGAGTAACTGGAAATGTAGTTGGGACAACAGATACTCAAACTTTAACGAATAAGACTCTTACTCAGCCGGCAATTGGGAATTTTACCAGTGCTCAACATGATCATTCTAATGCAATAAATGGAGGAGCTGTTCCATTTTCTTCTATATCTGGAACAGTTCCGGTTGCCCAGGGAGGTACTAATCTAACTGCTACTCCAACAAACGGGCAAATTCCTATTGGTAATGGTTCAGGTTACACATTAGCTACTATAACGCCGACTACAAACCAAGTTATCGTAACTAATGATTCAGGTTCAGTAACTCTTTCCCTACCTCAGAACATCCATTCAGGTGCCTCTCCAAGCTTTGCAGGTCTATCTCTCACTGGTGATATTGCAATGGGGAGTAACCAAATTACTGGTTTGGCAGATCCTACATCAGCTAACGATGCAGCAAATAAGCAATATGTTGATGGTTTGGTTAATGGTGATGTATGGCAGGATCCAGTAAACGGTTTCCAGTCTGCTCCTCCTGGGGTTCCTGTTGCAGGTGATCGGTTTATAGTCGAACCAACTGGCACAGGCGACTTTGCAGGTCAGGATAATGATATAGCAATACGAGATCCCACTAATTCATTTTGGACTTTCGATACTCCTATTGAGGGTTGGATTGCTTGGGTTGAAGATGAGAACACCAAAAGAACGTTCAATGGCTCAACATGGGTTTTAATTGGAACCACAATCTCACATTTGAATTTACAGGATATTGGATCTAACAGCCACGCTGCAATTGATACCCATATTGCTAATGCACTTATTCATTTTACTGAAGGCTCCATTGACCACACAGCAATTACCAATATAGGGAGTAATAGCCATGCATCTATCGACACTCATATAGCTGATGCTACTATTCATTTCACCGAGGCTTCAATAGATCATACAGCGATAACAAATATCGGCACAAACAGTCATGCTGTGATTGATACCCATATTGCAAATGCTTTAATCCACTTCACCGAGGGATCCATTGATCATACTGCTATCACCAACATTGGTTCTAACAGCCACACTGCAATTGATACTCATATCGCGGACGCGACTTTACATTTCACTGAAGGGTCGATAGACCATACTGCCATCACCAATATAGGTACGAATTCTCATGCAGCAATAGACACCCATATTGCGGATGCTACGATTCATTTCAATCAGTCTGCCATCACCACGGTGGGTATTATCGCCACGGGCACATGGCAGGGGACGACGATTGCTCTGGACCAGGGCGGGACAGGATCAACTACTTTGACCGCCGCCGAAGTGGCGCAAATTGAGAATATCAATGCTGTTACAATTTCAAACTCTCAATGGGGTTTCTTGGGCGCTTTCAATCAGGGGTTAACTACTGGGTCAGCGGTTTCGTTCTCTTCATTAGCTCTTACTACGGCATTAGATGAAACCGATGGCGGAACATCATTTGACACATACGCAACGGGAGACATCCTTTTTGCATCGGCAGCGAACACTCTAGCAAAACTGACCGCCGGCTCCAATACGGAAGTTCTAACTCTAGCGGGAGGTGTACCCACTTGGGCGGCAGCAGGAGGTAATATTGTTGACACGCTGGCGGCCACACTTGGGGCGGGAGCTCTTACCGGGGGCACCAATATTGATGTTACAAGTGGAGATGAGATTGATTTCCAAGCGACAGGCACCACGACCTTCATCACAAGCAATGACGCAGCAGGTGTTTCTTTCGGGTGGAGTACTACTAATGATAGGTTTACCTTTAACCAGGGGGCGCAATTCGAGGATATTGTCATGGTGGGCGAGGACACCATCAGCGCATCCTTCATGACCAACGGGATGGTTCTAAGCTTGGGATCGAGCAACATAGAGATTTTAGATTTCAAGCAGAATGGTGTTGGTCATAATTCGACCCGAGTCGAATCGGATACTTTTGGTGCCTTCAGGCCAACTGCATCCAATTCGGGCGGCGTGGATTTCTCGGGGTTCAAAGATGGTGGTGGCACGGGAGATAACGCCTTCAGGTTTACAGGGTTCGTGCAAACGACCGCAACGACGGCGAAGACTGCCGCAACCCGGGGCGTGATCAATATGCGGGTGGCCCAGGCTGCCGGCTCAGGATCATCTCTCGCAGCCGGTTCCAACATCATGAACCTTGAGAATTTCGGTACGGTCCTTGGTATGTGGGCGGTCAATGATGCTCTTACGGGCATGACCCAACATTTCATTGCCGCCGCCAACACCGATCAGGAAATGATTGAGGTCAATAACGGATCGACAGGGGCAGTCGAGGGTGTCATTGGGTGGGACGATTCAGCGTCGGAATTCACATTCACTCGTGGCGTACAGGTAACTGAAACATTCAACCACGACGGGTCAACTTTTGGGATATATGGTGTAACGCCTGCTGCTCAATCATCGGCATACACACGGAACGCAACGATCGTGGAGGACCGGACCTTACTGGCCTCTGCTTCTGCTACGATCATAAACAATAATAATGTGCTCGCAGCGCTCATCGCGGATTTACAATCACGAGGATTCATAGGATGATAACATGAGCGATACAACTACACCAGCTACACCAACCGGAAAATGTGACAAGGCGACATGCACGGAAGTATATAGTGATAGTGTTCCATTGACTTGGCTGACTATCAGGGGCCGGGATGAAATTCCCAATCCATTGTTTGGGGAAGCGGAGCCTGAGGAGCCGGAAACTATCTGGGAAGATTTCGGTAAAAGACATCTCTGCGAAAACCATAGAGATATATTCAGTTAACTAGTGAGAGATTAAATGGCAGTAAATGAGATTTCGGTAGCACAGGGAGAAGATAAAACTCTCAAGTTGGAAGTTACTGATGATGACGACGTTATTTTTAACCTCACTGGACACAGTCTAACATTTACAGTCAAATATAATGAAAATGAAAGTGCAAACATAGTTCTGAAAATATCTTCGGATATTAACCAAATTGATATTTTTGATCCTGTTGCAGGAGAAGCAAATATATTCTTGGTTCCAGCTGATACCGAGGATTTTGAACCTGGAGATTACTTCTATGATATTTGGGTAACGCTATCAACTGGTGAGAGATTCACAGTTATAAAAAAGAACAATTTTAAAATAACTCCTAGAATTACAGTACTGTGAGCTGTTAATTATGTCTGTAAGTGAAACCGAATTTGTTCGAATAAACACGAATGCTAAACTTGGAAAGACAGGAGTGCCTTTTGGATCAATCCAACCAGTGAGAGATTTAGATATATCTGTACATGCACTGGAAAAGAAGATTGAACAAGGAAGATTGGTGCCTGTTTCTGAAGAAGATTATCTGAAATTTCAATCAGGTGAAGAAATCACAGTGAGAAAGAGAGCTGTAGCTGTTGTTCAGGAAGTTCAATCAGTTTTCAAACCTAATGAAACTGAAGTTGAATCTGAGATTCAGGAAGAAGTTGAGAAGATCATAGAAGAAGAAGAAGAGGATCTTGGAACTTACACCAATCCTCCTCCTGGCACCCAGGAACAAGCTAGAGATGATCATACTATTCTAGAATGGTGGGTCAAAAATAAAGTTACTGAGGATAATGATCTAGATGGAACTTGGGGGGCATTGTGTCCTTTCGCTTGTATGGTTGATGAAGATGATGAACCGACCGGTGAATTCAAAAGACATCGACAAAAATCCAAGTTGTTCAATTGCTGCCCTGAACAATCCAAATGGACTATGAAGGAAATGAAAAACTACGCGAAGTGAATTTATGCCCTTTACCACTGAGAATGATATAAGACGGAGGCACGGATTCTCAGCGGAAACAGAGTTTCATAATGAAACCGGAACCATTTTTACCCTCCGCATTCGAGCTTACGCGATAATTGAGATTTTAAAGAATGATATAGTTCTTACTGAGCCGACAGATTATACATTCATTAGACCTAAAAGGATTCAACTTGTCGATGCTCAATCTTTGAAACAGACAGATTTCATGGAGATTGAGTATGCAACTGAAATTAAACCGATTGTTGTTACCGACTGTAGAGAGGATGCTGAGGAACAAGCTAAAGCAATCCTAGCTGATAGATTCGGAGAGAGTGCTGTTGAGGCCTGGGAGGTAAATACACCTCCTTATATCAAGCATAGAACGACAGCCATCGGTGGGTTTCTCTGTGAAAGAGCTATGTTAAGAAAAGGACATGATTTTGATCCTGATGCACTTGAAACTTTGGAAAGAGCAATTGATAGAGAATTACGTAAGTTAAGTAAAGTTGATCTCGGTGAACTCACTCTCATTGGACAAACACCCATCGAAGAAGAAGCTGTTGTTGGTCTTGGAGGAGATCAAATATTTGCTGAAATGGATCAAATCGAGGATGCTGATTATCATATTCTATATCGACAAGTTGATGATAGAACTGTTGATGAGAAGGACTTTTAGAAATGGTTGATCAATTCACCCCAATTATTGAGATTAAAAGGCATCTTGTAAAAGAGCTCAATGATAATATTAGTGGATTAAATTTTAGATCAGTTAGATTACCTTCTCCTCCAACAGGGGTTTCTGAAACTCAAGTTCAAGTTTATCTAGATGAAGAAGAGTTTGAAGCATTCGGATTTAATCGAAGATACAAAAGCACTGCAACCATTTTTATTGATATTTATCACCCAGGAGTTGATCCTGAAGAAGATGTTTCACCTGCTATTGAAGTTGGACAGAAAATTAAACGATTTATTCAGGTGATTGTAAACAAAGTTCCTCCCAATCTTGGCGACAATGCAGCCTGGATCCAGATGATAGTGAGAAGGATAGAATATCAATCTCCCTGGAAAGAGATCAAATTGATGGATTTTATGAGATTGGAATTAGAAATTGAATATTCTGAGATTATCCAACAGGAGGTGAAATCATAGTTGTTCAAGCTAGGATTTTGAATTTAACCTCATTCAGGCGCAAGCTGAAGAAGTTAGAGAGAAATTTCAGAAATCAGCAAAAGGAGGCTGAAGAGATTGGTCAATTTGCTGTAAAAGAAGTGAAGAAAAATATCAGAAATAGTAAGTCTTTTGACGGCAAACGCTTAGAGCCGTTAGCCGAAAGCACGTTATCTGATAGGGATAGAAAAGGAATTAGTAGTCGAAAACCTCTCCGAGCTACAGGTAAACTTGAGCGAAGTATAGTTTCTGAGATTGAACAAGGATCTAAAGCGCTTATAGTTAAAGTTGGCCCAAAGAGTAAAGATGAACAGAAAAAATTGCTTTTCAGTAGTACAGACAGAGGTTCCAGACCAGCTAGGGAAGTTCTGGGAATATCCACTTCAACAAAAAATAAGGTTAAACGGATTGTTTTAAACGAAATTAAACGCGACATTAGAAGGTCTTTGAGGTAATAAAATGGCAGATACTTATCAACTGAAACAATTTGCAACAACATTTGGATATGAGTTGCAAACAGCGATGGGAGTAGATCCAGCACTTGGAAGAAATCATGTGCCTGGTGCAGCTTTCCTGATGGACTGGAAAGAGGCTTACAACAAAGAACCTAAGTTCCCAATGGGAACTCGTGTGCCTGGCCCTCATTTCCAAGTTCCCGGTAATCGAGAATATTCACAGGAAGTCCAGATGACTCTATCTGAAGATTTCACAGTGATTGCTCTTAATGAATTCATCTCCCTGTCTCTCGGTGTACTGGAAAGAGTAATTTCTCATGATAACACGCCTGGAGGAGTTCTAGTTGGAGAGATAATTACAGGTGGAGTATCTGGAGGAACTGGAATTGTTATAGCTGTTGACGGATCAACTGTAACCTATGAACCTACCTCAATCTTCACAGAATTACAATCTGGTGAGACATTAACTTCAATCAGTGGATCATTTGATTCAACCAGTGTTCCAACAGCAACAGGTAAAGTTATCCAACAAAGACCTCTTCGACCATACATTACAGAATTTGGTTGGGATCCAAACCCTCTTGGTTCTGGTGCTCCTCGATGGTATCATTCTGGACAAGATAGCAAAACAAAAAGTTTACAGTGGACTTTGAGGCCAGGTAAGGAAGTAATGCTGAAAGCTGATATTTGGAGTAGATTACACAATCCACTTGAAGCTGAAATTCAATGTGTTGGCAATAATCTATCTGATTTGTTGGTTCCAAATACTGCTGCAATCTTCGAGGACGTTACAATTGACTTCTTCACAATCCCAGGTGGAACTCCATTAGCAGCAGTTGTAAAAGAGATGGATTTGATTGTTGATAATAATTTCACTAGAGAACCTGGTGATAATCAATCCAAGGATGCAGTTTTCATTTCTGAGGGAGATTTGGATGTAACTGTTTCATTTAAGGTTCTCAAAGAGGATAATGATCTATTGGCAATATTAAGAGCTAGTCCTTTTGAGGATGCTGGTAAAGTTCGCATTGTTGTTACAATAGATCAAACTAGTGGGCATTTTATGGAATTTGATATGCCTGAGGTTGTTCTGAGAGATATGACACATACACTTTCTGAAGCTGAAAAGAGAGTTATGGAATCTTACGGTGGAGTGATGAATGGGGTCCCGATAATTGATCTAGTCAATTAGTCGGAACAAAATTGTTTGAAAAGGTGTTTGTAAAATGGAAGAATATAATGAGGAACTAGGTGAACTCCTAGAGATTGTCGAAAGCCGAGAAAGTAAGTTTGGAATGTCAGTTGCATTTACCATAATGGAAGAAATGCAGGGGCAGTTCATGAAAAGTGCTCCACCAGAAGTTATTGATGCAGTAATTAACAAACTTAAAGAAAAGCGTGAAGCTGCAGATGCAAATATTGATGAGAAAGATGAAGATTATGAAATCGAAGATGTGGAAGAGTTTACCATCATAGAACTACTTGGCGGCGCGAATCTTAAGAAGTATTTTGAAGCTAATCCAAACGGAGTTTCAAAGCAATTATCCCGAGTTATCAGAACTAAGAACGGTGAAAGTTGCGGCAGGAATGACAATGAGAGATTAGCTTTTTGTGAGAAAAAAGTTCATTGGAAAGATGGATTAGCATTGCTTCAGTGGATCCGTGATCAATTAATTGAGTGGAAGAAAATTCAAAAGCAACTACAGGGGGAATCCGTGAGGCGTTCACTAGGAAGGGACAAAACGCCTCTGGTGAGCAATCCGACCCTCCAATAGTTCAGAATCTCATTGATCAAGTGTTGAGAAGTTACAGCGGTTATACTTATGGAACTCTCATTCATGATATGGCCAAATACAAAAGTTGGTGGGCCGGAACAGTTGCCTATCTCACTGTGAAAACAGAAATGGAGAAAGTAAAGACAGAATCTAGTCTAGAAAATGCTACTCAACTTGGAGTGGATCCTAGACCCATTATGAGACAAGATGCAGCAGATGGAGCAAGGAATCTCGATGCTGTAAAAGCAGAATTTAAAAGAGGATAGAAAAAAGATGGCTGACTTAAAACTTGCAATTCAATTCCAGTTATTACAAAAAGGATTTGGAACTTTCAGTAAATTAGGAGGTGGAATCAGAGGAGTAACTGGTGCTTTAGGGGGTATGGCAACAGCTGCCGCTGCTCTTGGAGCTATTGGTTTAGCAGCTACAGTTAATGCTTCAATTGACAGTTTTACAGATTTTGAATTCTCGATGAAGAGAGTTCAAGTTGTCACAAAAGGAGCAGGTGACAATATGGAAGAGCTCGAAGGGAAAGCGTTGAGTCTAGGTAAGAATACTTTCTTCACTGCTCAGGAAGTTGCTAGAGCAATGTTCGAATTAGGCCAGGCAGGTTTGGACGCAACTCAAGTTTTGGCAGGCATTAAGCCAGTTCTGGATTTGGCAACTATTGGAATGATTGGCACAAGCGAAGCTGGTGAAATTGCAACTGATATCATGACCGGTATGGGTCTAGGTGTTGACAGATTGACCGATGTTGTTGATATTCTCACTGTTGCATTTACGAGTTCCAATACAACCATCAGCGCTTTGGGAACTGGCTTTTCCAAAATTGGTCCTCTAGCTAGTACATTAGGAATTGATATAACTGAATTGGCTGCAAGTATGGCTGTTCTCGCTAATCGTGGAATTAAGGGTGAAGAGGCTGGTACAGCATTAAGGAACATCTTTTTGAGATTGTTGAATCCCTCATCTCAAGCTGAATCAACATTGGCTTCTCTTGGTTTGAGTATCGAAGAAGTTACATCTGGAACAATTTCGTTAGAAGAAATATTGGCAAAACTGGGCGAAGGGTTAGAGTCCGGGGCGATTGGAATTGAAAATATTGCAGAGATTTTCCAGGCGAGAGCTACGCCAGCAGTACTGGCTTTGATTGGTTCACTTGGAGAAGGCGTAGGAAGTTTACAATCATTTAAAGCTGCAATGGAAGAATCAGGCGGAACTTCTCAGGATATGCTTGGCGAATTAGAAAATACTTCCAAGTTTGTATTTGCTGAATTTAATGCGACTATTGAATCTTTGAAAATCCAGTTGGGTGAAGGTTTAATTCCAATTGTAATGGATATGATTGATGTTTTCAAAGAGAACGAAGATGTAATCATTGGTCTCATTGATCGCTTTGTTGAGATTGTTCCAATAATCATAAGTTCACTTGCGCCTGCAGCTGAGAGATTAGTTGAGATATTTTCAGATTTATTTGAGAAGTTTGAAGAGTTTGAAATCTTAGAAGGAATTATTGATGTTTTTGAAGCTCTTTCAGATGCATTTTTACAAATTACTGATGCTCTCGGACCATTTGCTCCATTGATTGCTGTTGCAATTGCTCCTATATTGGGAATTGCTTTTGCGATTGGATTCTTTAGTGATGAGATTGTTGCAATTATTGGATTTATAACACAACTTTCTATTGGAGTATTTAATTTTGTAACGAAATTAGCTTTTATGATTGCTATTGTAGGAATTGGAATATTCAAGTTTTTAGAATGGATTGGCGTAATTAAAATTGCATCTAATGTTCTTGGTGGATTACTAGACATAGCTAAATTTGTTATCAATGTAATTAAGGAGATTGGAGGTGCTATTGATGAACTTGCAGGCGGGAAGTTTGGAAGATTGTTTACTCAAGCTGCTGATTTCAGTAAGTTAAGTGAGATAGACTTTGGATTCCAGGGAGGTGGAACTGTTGACAGAACAGGATTAGCTTTAGTTCATGCAGGAGAAACTATTGTAACAGCTGGTCAAACAGGGAGAGGATTGAATGGTGATGCAGGAGTTAAGATTGGAGCTATCAATATCAATATCTCAACCAGTGAGATAGATCCAGTTACCATTGAGAGAAAGATTAGAAAATCTATTGATATGTTTAGGAGGCGCTAGATGCTACCAATACAAGCTGCAATGTATTTACAATCAGGGAGAGTTGACAAAGTTCACAAAATGCGACTTTCTTACTATCCAAGAGTCGCTTATTTCCTTGTTTTGATAGGTTTATTTCGAGCCTGGAGAGCTCTTTTGATTGAGCTGAGGAAAACTCCTTCAGGAACAATTCCTTTGCTTAGGAGAGTTATAACGCCTGAGTATTTCGTTCATAGTATGGGAACAGCTAAGAAATTGAAACCTCAGGGAATGATGATCAATCAGGATAACGAGATTGAAGTTTATCAACACTTTTGGTCTAGAATATTCCTTCTTGTTTTAGTTGGTGTTGGATTCTGGCATCTTGGCCCATATATTTTCTTATTTCTTATTTGGGTTCAGGGTAACCCTGGAACAGTACTGCATGGACTTCTACAATCAGGGTTTCTCATGCCGGGAGTCACAGTAACTTGGATTGGAGATGGGAATAACAACGCTAGCAATGGACCTAACTGGGATACAGGATCAGCACCTACTACCAATGATGATGTGGTGTTTGATGGAGTTGCAGTGCCAAATGGAGATAAAGATTGTTCTTGGAACATCACAGACACTTTTGATTCATTCACTCTCAATGGATATTCAGGCACCGTTACTAATGGTGAGAATTTCACGGTCACCAACGCGTTTACCGTGACGAGCGGCATATTTGTTATGACTGGGACTACCAGGACGATAACCGCCAGCGGCGGTGTGGTTCTCAATGGCGGAGCAATTGATTTGGCCATCAATGGGATTATGGATTGGGCTACGTCATGGGCTTTCTCGTCAGGTACTCTCACGGGTTCCGGAGGAACTTTATCGAGTGCAGCAGCCGCCGGTAACGACTCATGGACGGGTGGAATTGTTAGCAATACGGTTCTGTTGGATTTCACTAACGGTATTGGTATTAGCGCCAGTGAAACCCTAGATATTCGAGCAGCTACTATCACACTAGTTAGTGGAGGTCTCGCGTTATCTGGTGGCATCATAGTAACAGGAAACGGAACTGTATTGAACATCAATGCAGCATCAGATTATACTCAAACAAGTGGAACGGTCACAGATGTTGGCGGAACTGATATTGCTATCAACGCATCAGGTGATTGGGTTGTAACAGGAGGAACATGGCCTGTAAGTTATGGTGATTTGATTGTTGACGCAGCTAACAATCTTACTCATGTCGGTAATAATCTTAATACAGTCACTCAATCAGGGGCGATCACTACCACTCTCACTGGTGACGTGAACACAGAACAATTCAATGCTTCAGGAACGGGAACGATAGCTGCATCAGCCGGACCGCATACTATTATTGTATCGGCGGTTGGAACTGGGATCAGGTTTAATCATAACGGAGTAACGATCAATACCAATGTGGTTGTACGAATTGTTTTACAAATTGCTGGTGTGACAATTGAAGGTGATACATATTGGCGTCTAGAAGTGGCATCTTCTACTGGTGATTTCTCAACTAACACTGTGACAGCGGCATTGGTTTGCAATGAGGATTTCACTCTCCTTGGAGGGGCAAATAATCCAACTTTTAATCCAAATGCTCTCGCTGTAACCTGTGTAGATCTCACGGCGCAATCGGGAACAACGTTAGATGGAACTGGCGGAACTCCGAGTTTTAACGCCTCCGGTGATGTTACTTTATCGGGAACTTATACTCAAGCATCATCAACAATTGTGATGAGTGGGGCTAGTACTACTCTTACAACAACATCAGGAGCATTTCAATTTAATAATCTCACAATTAGCAATACAGTAAATATTATAGGTTCTTCTTCAATTCTCACTGGTACTTTTCTCAGCACTTCAACTTTCACGCTAAATACTGGATTTCAAGTGAGAGATTCAGGGATTGCTAACTTTGATAATTCATCAGGAACAATTGCTGGTGCATTTGATTTGTCTTTCGTGGTAACTCAAACTGCTCAACGTACATTGGACAATTCCGGAACTATTAGTGCTGATGTAATAATGCAATCCAATGTTGCATCTGCAGCTGGAATTCTTCTTGGAGCATCATTCACCACAACAGGCAATCTTACCATCGCGGTGCTCACCCCCACATCTCATGATATGGTACTCAATGCCGAAGGCGGCACCGGCATCAATTGCGCCAACTTCACCATCAATGCAGATAGCACCGTGACCGTCGTCGCATCACCTATCATCCTCACAGGTAGTTGGAACTCGGTGAACGGCACTTTCAACGAAGGCGCAAGTTCTTTCATTCAATTCACGGGTACAGGCCAAACGATTCAGACAGGGGCCAATTCTCAGGATTTCGTTGATATGCAAATTGATGGAACGACCACTTTGACGGCAGGTGATATCATAGCTAATCCGGGAGGTAGTTGGGTTAACAACAGTACGTTCACTGTCAATAGTGGATTATTTGTAATTATAGTGAGTGATGCTATTGTTGGTTATGATAACTCATCTGGGACTGTCCAGGGAGATGGTTCATTGAAGTTCAGGATTGATGATAATGTTAGTCGCACATTGGGAAATACAGGGATTACGACTGTCAATGTTCAAGTACGATCGACTTTTGGCGGCACAGCTACCTTATTATTGGGAGCTAACTTCACAATCGGCGGCACGGGTGATCTTTCTATTGGGGTAGAAGGCGGAACAGTTGGATTTGATACAGTAACATTCAATCTAGATGTGGGCGGTAATGTTTCCATTGATCGAGATGAATTAGATTTCGGTAGTGGAACTCATTTAATTGGTGGTAACTTAACGATAGTAGACCAAGCAGGTTCAATTCTCAATGGAGCAAGTTCCAATTTCACTGTTGATGGAAACATTATTTGGTCTGGAACAAACCCAGTTTATACTCCAGGGACCGCGGTTGTGGTCATAAACGGTGGCGATATTGCAACAGGAACCAGTTCAGCAGCCATATTCTCACTGACTATCTCTGTTAGTTCTGAACTTACAGGAGTAAACACTACACTCATTGACGGTGGAACATTTACAATCGCTTCTTCGCAGATTATAACCGTTAGCGTCAATAATTTATTCCTAGTTGGGTCACAAATCGCCAACATTGTGAATAACGGAGAGATCACTGGAGGATCAGCCAACTTGGAATTTACAATTAGATCAGATGATACTGATCAAACTCTCGGTACAGAAGGAACAATCACAACTGCCGCAGTATCATTTACAACTAGTACTGGAATCACAGCAGATAGAACTATTACGGTCGTTGGATTCACTGTTGCAAGTGACGTGTTTATATCAAGCTCAGATCCCAGTTTTGATTGTATAGTTGATGCTGGATCATTCGCATTTGGCACTGTCGATTTAACTGTGAGTACACGCGGAGAGTTAATTTTCGATTCATCTCTCACTATTGCAGGTGATTTAGATTATACCGATGGAACCATCACAGCTCAGGGAGCTTCATCGACATTCTTTACAGGCCCAGGCGGATCAACAATTGATGCAGGGACGGGCAACTTGGATGCGGTTAGTTTCCTGGCCAATGATTATACAATTCAATCTGGAGATCTTACATTAATTGGAATCTTCGATAATGATGTTACTTTGACCGTCGATTCTGGTGCTCAGCTCGTTGCATCCGATAATGCAGCGATCACAGGGTTTGATAATTCAGGTGGTACGATCGACGGCGACGGTACGCTACGGATTGAACCGTCAGGATCAGGTGCTACAATGGATAACTTTGGTGTTCTCGATGTGAACGTGACTTTCACGGAGTTTTCAGGTACACCAACAGTAACGCTAGGCGCTAATATGACCACTTCGGTAACAAGTTTTGTACTGATCAATGTTAGTGTGACGGTTGTTTCTGTGAATGATATCTTCTGGGGTGATATGGAACTTCGGGGAACATTGACACCTGGAACCACCACGCCAGGCACAACGATTTGGACGATCAACACCCAATGCGTTATCACCGCCACCGGTGTTTTCTCAGCAGTTGCGATTCAGGACGATTTCACCTTCAATGTCGGCGGCGTTACAGGTTTGAATCTTATTGATGTGGGTGGCCAATTCCTATTATCCGGCACTTCAACCAATCGTGTCACTTTCAATGGTATGGCCCGAGCGAATATTAGTGGATTCACGATCCAAATGCTACAGGTTGATTGGAACTCTGATGCTGCTGGCGGTGGTGCGGCTGCAATGTTCGAGATTAATCCGGGTGTTGATAGCACCAACGATAATTTCATTCGAAATTGTAATATGATCAAAACGGGCGGTAGTGCCGGCGGCATATTCATCCAGAATGAATGTACTTTTGATTTTGCTGATACTGTTTTGGATACAACAAGTGGAACAGCAGCAACAGGACTTAATTTCGATAGCGCTAGAGATACTGGTCAACCACAAGGAGCTGATGCATGTAAGAACATGACCTTCCGGAACTGTACATTCGTAGGCTCTAGGATCGCTTGTCAGTTTAATGATACGGTATTCGCAGGGAGAATGATCAATTGTGTGTTTGATGCTCGGATAGCTTCAGGAAGTGCAAATGTTGCTCTTACTGCATCATCTGGAATTACTGGTGTAAGACTTGGTTCAATTGTAAACTGTTTTCTAGATTCTCAAACTGGAGAGAATATAATTAGTGGATCGGCTGCGCCAACTGGTGTCGGCATTCATTTGATAGGTTGTATATTCGATGAAACCCGCGTCGCTACCGGTCCAACTGCAATTGAAGTGTTTTCATGGGATCACAATCGAACTAATGGTAAACAGGTATTCATTGGAAACAGTACAACCATTGATGATGAATTTTATTCAGCTATTCATTCAGATACTTTTGATTGGGATGGAGTTATTGCTGGAGATTGGAATATTTCTGGAATAGATCGTAATGAATTTACAGCTGCTTCTGCAACTGCAACGGCAACAAGTGAGTTTATACCGGCTCTATCAGGACAAGTTTACTTTCTAAAGATGACCGGTGATATTGATACAGTTACGGTTACTGAACACGATGTAAGCCAAGGTGCAGCTTTAGTAACTCATACTCTCCCTGGAGGAACTGGTGATAGAACTTTCACTACTCCAGCTACATCAGGCACAACAGCTTTTCTAAGATGGAATCTTACTGCTAGTGCTTCAGCTGAGTTTTATTCTGATTCTGAGATTAGAGAAACTTCTGCTAGTGGCACTTTAGTTTGGAATGAAGATTTCTTAAATCGTTATTTCTGGGATGATGACGTAGATTACATAGGAAATGAACTTTCATATGGTGCTGGAACTCCGACATCTATACTTCCATTTGGTGATGACGATTATACTAGAGGTAGGTTCTCGATGGATTATACTGGTCTTGGAACTAATGATTTAGTTGGGTTTCAAATTGGATTTCAAAATACTAGTAATCATTCAATAGTGTTTGTTGATACTGCTGGGATTAGATTAAGAACAGTTATCAACGGCGTAAGCACTCTTATTGATCAAATTGTTGCTGCTCAACCTGCTGCGGCCAAATTTGAAGTAAGATGGCAAGAAGATCCAGATGACCCAACTTTAGCGGTTCCCGGTGCATTCTCAGTTTTCATTGATGGTGTAAAACAAACAGGTTGGACATTGACAGGTAACACAAATTTTGCAGTTGATACAACTTATACTAATGGTGCTGTGGCAATCCAGGGAGATGGAGTTACAGTTGATAATCTTTTGATTCAACATTTCGGATTGTGTATTGTTGGTTATCCAACTGATGGAACTGAATTAATCTTAGGAACTAATGTCATTGTTAGCACTGATTCAACTGGAGTTACCAAGTTAAAGAATGGAAGTGTGAACGCGTCGATTGCTTCATTCCCTTCAAGTGGTTCATTCACTCCTGATGATTGGCAATTTCTTGGGAGTGTAATTCTAAGTCCAGTTGAAGGAACTCTTAATTTCAACTGTCCTAGAGATGCTAACGATGTAAATGTCCTCAATACAACAGGTGATATTCTCCTTGGAATAAATGGGCAACTTAATCTCAACGGATTGTTCTTGGAACATACAGATAAAACACAACAATATAGAATCATCACAGATAGTAGTAAACAAAATCCTCCTATCTCAGGGAGAGGTGTAAGGTTGCCTGGAGTTAGACCTAGACTGAGAAGGCTTGATTCAATTGCGGATGTATATGAGCTCAATGAAGATTATGAACAAATTCAATCTGGGCCTGAACCTGAACATGAACTAAGATTTGAATCAGATGCAAATTACGGGAGAGATGTAAATAGAAACACTCCAACAGGTCATGAACACAGAGAAGTAACAATACAATTTCTTACTATCAGAGATATGTGTCTATTTGAGAAATTACAGGAGTGGGCAGATGATGAAGCTCAAATTGAATTCATTTATCCGCGTGGTATTTTGTTTGGTTACAAAGTAAGAATTGTTTCTGGATCTAGAGTTGTTGAAGGTAATAATATGGATAGGGTGAACTTTGCAGTTGAATTTGTGGAGTTCAATTAGATGGCAGTTACCGGTACGGTAAAATCCAGTGAGAGATTCAGATTTAGAATTATATCATTCAATGGAGCTTATAGTACTTTTGAACCTGCTGGAGTTCCAACTTCATTAAGATTAGATTTCAATAGAGCTGATCAACTAGTTGCCGAACTGAGACCAGAAGATAGATTGAAGGTTTCAGTTAACCTGGATCAGGTGAGAAGAGGAGATTTCGTTGAGTTAATGATTAATTCAGTCGTTTCATTTTTCGGGACCATCTTCAATAAGAAAACAATAAGGACTGGAACAACAAATAAATTGATGATTGAAGCTCACGATCAACTTAGAGAATTAGATCAATTTCAGATCAATCAACATATCTTTCAGGAATATGATGATTTGAAGCATACTCAAGTTGGTTCAGAAAGTTTTCCAGAACCGGCAATTTTCTCTAACTTAGATGAAGGAATCAAACCTCTTCCTGCTGTTGAAGTGTTTCAACCATTTGGTGTGTATGGTGTTGGATCATTTAGTAAAGTCGATAATGTTGAAAATACAATTTCATTTTCAGCTTCAAATGTCGAAAACAGAATGATTGTTGTTTTTAAACCTAGTTCCACAACCATTGAAAAATTATGGGTTCATCTTGTCGATAAAGGAGGAAGTAATCAAATCTTTACTCCAATTCAAGTTTCGGTTTCTGAAGTGGACAGAATTGCAGCTGATATACCTTTAGATATAATTCAGTTACCAAGTAGTTCTCTTCTCACTAGAGGAGGTAATCCGGCTGAAAAGCTATTGACTACAGCAGTCAAAGAAACCTGGAGGAGTGCAACAGATGATGGAACTGTTTTAACATCATCTGACATGAGTTGGATTTCAGCTGTAGGAGGATCTGACACTACAACTATAATTGCTGCCGCTGCGAATTTTGAATTTGGATCTGAAGCATTTTGCAGATTAGCTCATTCAACTGGCGGCACAGCTTCTATAACTACAACTCTCCCTGGGACAGATCCTAACTTTGCTCCATCAGGTTGGGTTGCTATTCAAATTAGAATGTCAACCATTGCGGTTAGTGGATTCGTTGACATTTTTGTTACTGGTGATATAATAGCAGCGAGAGTTGAAATTACAACATCCAACAATCTCATTCTTCATTACGGTGATAACCAAACAAATCAATTTGTAACAGGTTATGTTGTTAATGATCGACATTACCTATATTTTAGATTCAGACCTGAGAGAATGGAATTTGATTTTGAGTTCAGTACAAATACAACTGGTTTAGCTTCAACTGGACCAACCAATGTTGGAATTAATTTTAGACTATTGAATTTTACAAGTTTTACTACTCCACCTTCTAGAATCACCAAGTATCAAATTTCTGTCACTGATACAGCTACCACATTTAATTTGGATGTAGGGTGGGTTTCAGGGACCGAGATAGGATTGGAACCTATACGGGAAGGATTCGCTCAAGTAGATTTTTCAGATGATCCAATTGATGTTGAACCAGGTGTTTGGATTTGTTTAGTTGTACGTGCTGGGACCTCTCCTTTAACTGGGACTCAACATATCAATTGGGATCCTCGCAGAAACATAGGTAAATTGTTAACTCCTGAGGTAAGATTTCTACGATCTGATAATGCTGATTCTGGCGCTCCAATATGGAGAGAATCTCTCATTGGTGGAGTGGGATCCGAATTTCCATTTATGATTGAATATGCTGATAGTTACAAGAGAGTTTTCGAAGATCAGGATTTCTTGGTTGACTATGATAATAAAAAGATATTCTGGACTAAAGGAGGATTCAGAGGCATAAGGGTGGTTAGAATTGATATTGGCGGTAGGGGAATGAAGTTGTTTGATATTGCTAGAGTTAGTGAGTATCGCAATCCTGCTACAAATGGTATTATTCAGCCGGCCAGGGAGATGAGATTACCTGATGTCGTTAAGTTTGTTGCTAACTTCACTGGTTTGTTTTCAAATGTAATTGTGGATGGTGATAACGATGGAACTGACGATGCAGATGGATTTGGATTCAATACTTCTGAGTTTGCAATTCCAGTTTATATTGCTGAACAAGCATCTACATTAGAGATTCAAAGAGATTTATGTGATGAATTCAATGGTATCATGTTTGTAACTCCTGAGGCATCTCCGACATTTTTCTTTGAGTTAACGAAACAAATTGTTGATATCAATATTAACACACCTGGAGTTCATGAATTCGTTCTCTCAATGGAGAGAAGTATTGGAGATGATGATGCACATAGAGTTAGACGACATGATGTCGGACCTGCTGAAAATAATGTTTATACTTCATTTGAGACGTTCGGGAAGGAACCTAGATTTCGAGCTTTAACCAAGAACCATACATTGATTGATGATTTTGGAAATGATTTTAGAAGGCCTGCAGAAACATTTTCCAGGGAGATTGATCAGGAGAAATTGACTAGATTCAATAAAGCGTTAGATTCTGCATTTGGTGTAAGGTTAATCGAAGGTGAAATTTTAGTTAGTGATTATTGGCCGCCGGCACCAGGAGTTAATGCCGGTAGATTGGATATTAATGGTATTATCAGATTGATTGATTCTCAATTACAGAATGGAATGGATTTAACTGGAATCGAGAATGTATTCAAAATTCAATCAATTGATTACAATGGTAAAACAAACAAAACCAAATTGGTTGTCTCAAATAGAAATCTTCATAGATTTACTGAGGAGAGGTTAGAACAGAAAAGAAATCTTCTCAATGGTGTTCAACCGTCAGATCCTACTGACATTTTCAAAGATAGGACAATTGATAGAGCCGTTCTTAGAATATCATCATCCTCTCTAGTTGATGTCTATATGGCTTTATATGTCGATGGAGTTGAGATTGATACCAAAGGTTACGATAGGATCAAATGTTTTGTGACAGTTCAAAATGATGGTTACATTTCATTCTCATCATTCTTTGAAGCTGGTATTGGATTCATTCAAAGTGCCAGGCATCCTGTTGATGAGGTAAGGTTGTTTGATGCTGTAATTAGTGGCACTCAACTAGCGGCGGCTGATATGTCACTTCAAAGAGATAAGATTTACAAGTTTGAATCTTCAAAGTTAAGTATGTTTATATTTGTGGCTGATGAGGATGTTTTTGGACCTCTCTAAACACTTGTTAACTTTTGTGACGTAAAAATTAAGTAACTGCTTGTTTCTTATTGGCGTTAGTGACCATTTCGACTAGAAGGAGGAAAGGGGAATCTGAAAAGGAGAAGAACAAGAGAATAGCTGAAGTTGACGCTATGATGGATGAACATGAGGGATTCCATAAAATGGTAATTTATTACAAAGGAGTGCCTAGAATGCTACCAACTGATGAAAATGGCGACTGGGAACCACATCGTAAAATGAAAAAGAAAACAGTTTACGAATGTTATGAAACTTTCACTAGAGAGGAATTGAAAGAACTAATTTCGGCAGGATTTGTAAAAGTTGAGGAGTTAAGATGAGTTTATCGACAGGAGGAAGTTTCAGTAACAATGTTCCGATTATGCAACCAGTTGCACAAACAACTGAAAATCAATTTCAACCTCTATCACAAGAAGATGAATCTGAAAATGATGAGATGAAAAATATTTGGAATGATGCAGATAGATTTTGGAATCTGTGCGTTCTCTGGTATGTTGGGGGAGTTTCATTTTCTCTCTATCTCATTCTCCTTGGTTTTCTCCAGGTTGATGAGTTCAGAGGAATTCTAGAAAGAGATGGATGGTTTTTCTTTCTTGGAACTGGATCTATGGGTTTTGTGATGCTGTTCATTACGATTATTCTCAAAGGTCCGATCTTTGGTGAACATGACGTAAGAGTTTGGAATACAACTTACAGAAGAGCAGTTAGCAAAAGATCCAAAATCAAATTCAAAAAAGGAAATTCAACTTACGGCGTGATGAATAGAATTGGAATGAAAGGCAAAATTGGCAAAGATAAGGAAACAACCACAGGAAATTAAGTAATGGCACAAGAATATTTTGGTTTCACTCTCCAAGAATGGTCATATGTTGCAGCCTTATTGATATTCATAACCTGGCCTGTTATATGGAAGTGGAGAGGGAAAGATTGGTTTGCTGATAGCTTAACCAGCATTTACAAGATTTTTTATTCTGAAGATGAATATGATGTTGAACAGCATGAAGATGTTTTAGATTTACAAGCTAAATACTTCGGTCTTGTTTTCTTCTGGTTTATGTATATTCCAATCGTGTTGATTGATCTTAATCTAATTGGAGTGCTAGGGACAAATGAAACATCGCAAAATATCTACATTGGGGGAGCTGGTCTTACACTTGCCGGTATATTTGGAGGCGGAGCAGTTATAAATTACTTGATGACTGGAGCTAGATTACTTCTCACTGGAGCTTTCGGTCTTGGAAATTTCTGTGAAGGTTTTCATCCTCATGGAGATATATGGAGTGGTTGGATTAAGAAGGTCGAAATATTTTCAACTGTAATCTTAACACCTGATTTTGGAACTCTCATCATTGCTAATTCATTGCTGTTGGAATACAGGATAAAAAACTATGATCGTTCACCATTCTATCATGAGATGTTTGAGATACCTGTAACCAATGAGAATAAAACAAAGCTAGTTGGAATACCTGCTACTTTCAACAAAGAAGGTAAACAGATTAAGAAGGCAATCAAATCCAAATTTTTAGAGACAATTGAAAATCAACTGGAAAATTTCATACTTGTTACAAATACGTATGATAGTGAATATTTTGGAAAAGTACTTCCAAATTTAAATTGGGCAACTGTAAGTTCTCCAAGTTGCACTTTGAAAGATGATGACACGGCAATATTGAGATTTCCAGTGAGAAATTATCTAGATGGATTAACTTTGAGACATGAGATGAGTAGAAGGAATCTATTAGACACTTCCTATTTAGATGAAGATGAAGAAGATGAAAAACCAGTAAATGAAAAACCAACCGAGGAGATGAAAGTAAATGGCTGAAGCAGAACAAGTAACTGAAGAAGAGAATGAACGTCATGATCTAGATGACCATTATGAAGATAAGAAACATAAGGATCTCAATCATAAAGATCATCGAAAAACCAAGCATGATAATGTAACAAGTCATTCTGACACAAAAGATAAGGCTGAGGAGCTAAGAGATGCCGGCGAAGATGTGGGACCAAAACCGCATTTGCAAGCAGTGACAGATGAGATTGGCGATTTGATGATGGAAGCTTTTGAGATTCTAGCTTTCGATTCTCTTCTAGCTTATATGCATGCAATCAAACATAGAGATGCCGCGCTAGAGGGACCTGTAAAAGGTCAGGAATACAGAATTACAAATGAGTTTATCGACCAATTTATTCAATACATGAATCTGGCTTTAGATGATAGGAAAACCATCAATGGTCTAATTGCTCAAATGGAAACTTTACAGGATGGAGCATTTGGGAAAAAGAAAGGATTTGTTGGTAAGAATGTTGAAAGAGCTCACAAAGTTGCAGATAAAACTAGTCGAACTCTAACGAAAAACAAAGTGAAACTGAAGAGGAAAAAGGAGCTTAAAGGATAATGGCAGCTGGACCATTTGGTTCACCTCCTCCCCAGCAAGCCTATGGTGCTCCTCCGGGGCCCGCTGGACCTCCTGTAGGCGCTCCTCCTGGCCCTGCTCCTATTTATCCAGGTTATCCTCAGCAGCAACAAACGGGGCCTTACAATGGTACTCCACAGTACGATATGGAAACTAACGCGCCAATTCTTAGAAAGCATCCATCGTATGCTGATCCTCGAAGATTCAAATTTACTGGGAAAATGCTTTTTGGATTGATTGCAACATTCTCTGTGATATTCTTTTTCGTTGGTGCTGTGTTCATGGCACTGATTTTTGAGAGTGCAGTGAAGGTATTAAACGCAGTTTTTGAAGCGTTGTATGTTGGGGAGCCGGCACTTACATTATTAGATTTGATATTGATGTTCTTATGATAGATGTTGGAGATGTAGTCAAGTTATTGATATTCGCAGCTACAGTTACATTGTTCACTCTCATTGGTTTCAGTATTGTGATATATTTTAATTTTCACATCTTAATAGTGGAGAAAGTGCAGAGATGGACATTGAGAGGTAAGATTGAGGGTACTGTTGCCTTAGTTTTATTCTTATTATTTGGAACTTGGATTTCAATTAAGATGTTTAAAAAGAATTGGAGTAATGTGCCGGTATATGATTTCTCGAGGTGAACTATGGTTACGCCGGCTTTGTTGGCAGGGACAGGAGCAGCTGTTTCAGGTGGAACATCAGCAGGATTTGTACTTCATCACTTCTGGCCAAAAGGAACAAAAGAAACTGGAATCTGCGGAATTCCAGATACCGGGAAAACTCACCTCAATAGATTCATTGTAACAAAAGGACAACCAACATATGCAATCACAACTCAATCCACAATCAATCCAGGTAATAAGATCAAATCAAAAATCCCTGGATCACATGGAAAAATCCAAGTTATGGATTTCGCCGGTGGAGCTGCAACAGTTCCACAACAACAAAACGAACTTGATCCGAAATGGTGGATTTTTGCTTTATCAGTTGATACATGGTGGTATCCGTCAAACTGGAGTGTTCTTCATGCATTGTGTAATGAATTGGATTCACATGAATATCATTTGGCGCATGATCCGATTTACAGAAAGAGATGGTTTCGTAATGAAGTTGTTAAGAAAAGACGAACAGGTAACGGTTGTAAAATTATTACTATTGCGCTTAATAAGGTTGACAAATGGAGCAAATGGGATTCAGATACTAGAGAAAGGGAGTGTGAAAGGATAGCTCATCATTACATGCAAGTGCATCCAAATAACCCATTGAATACGGTGAGAAACAGTATTGCAATTGAATTTATTGCAATGTCAGTTCATAAGGGGATTTACTATCATCACAGTGATCTTGGAGGAGATAAGGAATTTCTGAAAGATTACTTTGTGGAAACTAGAGGAAAACTATGAGCAAAAAGAAGGAAACAAAGAAGGATCGGGAAGAGATTGATCCTAGATTCGCTAACTTAGCTTGGAAAAACAACATCAAAGAGATTCTTTCAATGGAGAATGCCAGTGAGAGAAACACTATCCTTGGGCAGTTTCATGATGCTAAAGAAGTTCGAGAAATCAGTTACTTGATGAGTCTAGGGCAACTTCTCGATATGGTTGAATGGTGCGCGGAACAAGGAAAAGGAGTTGATGTTCCGTGGGAATGGGTAAGAATTCCTATTGGAAGAAAGAAATCTCTTCCACTTCCAGTTTTATCAGGTATTTTCGCTCTCATTTTCATCATCGCTGCCGTGAATGGTATTAGAATTGGGCCTTTACTTATTATCGCAATGGGTTTCACTATCACTCTCGTTGGAATTGCAATCACTCTTGGAAGATACAAGTATAACAAAAGTGGTGAGTGTCATCAATGCGGTATTGAGATTGATGAAAGTAAAGAAACCAAGGTAATGAATAGAAATGGAGAGGAAGTTCCTCATTCCGATGCTGGTTTATGTGATCCTCAAACAGAAGATACAAATGATTGTGAATGGATCCATGAACGTCATGGTATGTGGGATGTTAACTATACTTCTAGAATAGATTTAATCTACATCAGAAAAAATAGACAAAGAATTGGATTATGGAAAGATCCATGCCCGGGAGGAAATGGAGCCGAATACACATGGGAAGATAGAAAAAATCCTTATGATCGTGAGGATAAGGCTCTTTGGGATAGGATAGAGAGAAGATGTACAGAGAATAAGAAAGATCGAAGGAAACTAAGAAAACGATCGCGCAAAAGAAGAATTAAACTTACCAGAGGAATTGGAATATGAATCAACAACAACAGCAGTATGGAGGTTATGAATATCAGCAACCTCAACATCATCAGGGATATGCACCATATCAACCTGATCCAAGTCATCAATGGACTCCTCAACAACCAACTGTTTCTATTGAGCAGTATCAAATGGAGATAGAAGAAGAGGTTCAAAGAGCTGAACAGATCCGGCATCAATTTGAATTCTGTAGAAATAGAGTTGAGTACGGGATCTTGGATTTGTTTTTAGAAATGGCTGAAGCTGATTCAACCAAATCTAAGCTTCAGACAATTGAATATGATTATCATAGACTCAAAGATGAGTTGAGATTATTAGATGAGAGGATTCATAAGAAAGCTGTAGATAGAGGTTACACTCATATAAATCAAGCCAATGGAGCTGTTTCTAGTCACGTTGCAGTTTCACACGCACCGTTTCAAAACGCTCCTCCAGGGCAATGGAATATGGATCATACACAAGGACAACATATCGGTCAACCTGGTTATCCTCCTCAACAGCATCATCCTTCATTCTTTGGTTCAGTTGTGAGAGGAGGAGCCAAGTTAGCCGGTTGGCCATGAAGAAATTTCTGATCATCATTCTAATCGTTCTTCTCACTGGTTGCTTGAACTCACTTAACAGAGGAAAACCTGAAAAAGATGAAAAGAGTGAACCATGTTCTGATTTTGATTATGATGGGGATAATCTAAGTTATGATGAAGAGAGAAACCGAGGAACTGATCCTTGTTTGTGGGATAGTGACAATGATACAATCTCCGATTGGGATGAGATTTTCAAAGAATTTACTGATCCTCTAAGCAATGATACAGATAACGATACTTTGTTAGATGCAATAGATCCAGATCCCTTATCCAGTGAGAATGATGAGGACTTAGATGGAGTTTTAGATCAATTTGATATTGATATGTGGGTTGATGTTCATTACAATGTAAGTATTGAATGGACCTGGAACGCTTCAGATGATGAGAATTTTCAGTTGATATTCTACATCTTTAATGATAACGTTCATGAAAGAAGTACTAATGGTGATAGATCAGAGTTCCACATAATTGATTACAATTGGCCTGATGATCGAACTTACTTGAATTGTTCTCTAGGAGGTGGGGAAAATGGTTACGATAATTGGTATTACTATCAGGGTTATGAGATGAATTATAGCTGGATCCATAGTGAACCAGCCGGTGAATTAGATTTTGAATTTTGGTTGGATTAACCGCAACCGTGGAAGTGTCCACAATTCGGACAAGCCACACAAGCTACTACTCCTTCGGGTATGTTCGGATTTAATACTCCGCAGTTGACACATGTCATTTTGTGGACCTCATAATGTGGATCATCTCAAAAACACCAAGTTTTGAAGGATACTTTTTCTACTATATGTTATTTTACCGTGGACAAATTTATTTGTGATGTGGTGTTTTAAGCTCCAAACATTTCAAATCTTCAACAAAGTTAATAAGGCTCGTGGAAGAAATAGAATGTTGATGCACGACAAAACCCACCAGGAGCTTGACGTAATTTTTCAGAATCTAGTTAATGAGCTTCTGAAAAGCCCCCAATTTGCCCAGTATGTTAAAGAAGCTAAACTGAGCTTGCTTGATTCTTCATATGAACCAATTGACCGAGCTTTGAGAGCCGGAGTCCTGAAGGGATATGAGCCTAACTTGATGGTTCAGATATTTGGAGAGTGAAATTATGAGATTAAACTGTAGACAGTGTAAGATGCCGTTAGAAGAAAAAAGTAGAAAAGAATTACCCAAAGATCAGATTTCAATAACAATGGGTTGCATGGATGATTGTGAAGGGGAAATGTTTGCGGTGATCATTTGAGTGAAAACAAAAACCTAAGACAAATCAGGAGACGCATCCATTCAATTCAAGTCAACCGGCGAGATGATGAATTGATTCAACGTTATTGCCAACAGATAATTGATTTATTAGCATTAGAAGGGGTGAAATAAGATGAGTAGAATTTGTGAGAATTGCCAGAATAATGAAGCAATGACAGAATCGGAATGTCCTCATTGTGGTTGGCCTACAGGATTAGACTCATGATACATCATCAACACGCTGAATCTGAACAAGTCAATGATGAAATCCGGAATCACATCTCAGAACTAGGAGATGACTGGGATCATTCCGAAGAGATGTCATCTTATTACGTTTGGGCGGAACGTATGATTGAAGAATTCCAACTTGAAATCCCTACTCCTCTCATTGGACAACAAAAGCTCAGAAAGAACCGCCTTGGTCAATTCAAGCCTTTCAGGAATGAACACGGTCTCAACTATCAGATCCTCTTCAATGTGATTTACAAGGATGGCAGAAGAGAATGGATGAAGCTTACAACGTTACTTCATGAGCTTCTTCATCTTTGGCAGCAGATCAACGGCACTGCACCAAAGGGGAATTATCACAATAAGGAATTCAAAGCCAAGGCAGGTGAATATGGGTTGATCGTGGATAGTAAGGGTTTCACTGTTGTGGAAGAAGGATTGTTAACTGAACTTCTCAAAGAACATGGAGTTGAGGTTGATTTGAATGATATTAACAATACTCCTGACGCAGGACCAACGAGAAGCACGAAAGTAGTTTGGACTTGTGATTGTGAGAGTCATAAGATTCGAGTTCCAGAAGATTATGATGTTGAACTCAAATGTTTAAAATGTGATTCAGTGTTTCAGGAGACGGGATAATGGATAAAATAAATCATACATTCTGGCATAATGTTGTAATGGTTTTTTCTAATTCAGTTGGTTTACATACCAGGATGTGGGATATGTCTCAAAAGGATTGGGTGAGAGGAGAGAAATGAGAATAAAGAATTTGGATAGTGCAATTAGAATCAACATCATCATGGATAGAATGAATAGATTAATTCAATCTAAAGCTGATGTTGACAAGTTCATGTTGGAGAAATGGTGTAATTTCCATTACTTGGTTGCAGTTCAATACTTTGAATATACGGATTGGTTAGATTGATTCCTAATTTCAGAATAAAGGAATACAGGCAACTCTTGGATCTTCATTTGAGTGAAGATACTCCCGAGGATCTAAGGAGAGATGTTTGGAAAGCTATCAAGTCAATGCGAGAAGAATGGCCGGAGCTAGGCTAGTAACCGCCTTTGCCTTTTTTGAGAGGACCAGTATTAAACTTTCTTTTTCCTTTTCTGTTGCATCTGAGGTTTCTTCTTCTTGTCCTTAACTGGATGCTTAGCCATTGATACGTTCTTATCCATTTTGATTTGATGATCCATACCAGTGAGAAGTTAACCGAATTTATTATTCTTCCTCTGAAAGCTTACATTCCTCTCCCTGGTGAAATCCGCCGCACTTCTCGCAACTCTTTGGATATGGACAGACCTTACTCCAGTGATCACTCTCACCGCAGTTTCTACAAGGTTTGGGGCACTTGTCTGCTTTATGGTTACCCTCATGGCAGTTAGTACAATTCTTCCCTCCCATCTCTTTGTAATTCAATGAAAAGTATCTCTCACTATCCGGCACAGTGACAATTACATTATCAGATTGCATAAGCTTCCAAATTATCTCATTCCTATTTCCATCGAAAATTCCAAATCTTACTCCAAGTTTCTGTAAATTCTCATCAGATAATCCTTCCAGTTCGTGAATGTAAAACTCCGGTACTACATACTTACCCATCTCAATCTCATGAAGTCTATTTCTCACTAGTTGCAACTCACCTCTAATACTCTCAAATTCATTCCTGGTTACGATAGTTAATCCTGGTATGCCATCAACCAGTTTCATAGATTCATTGAGCAGCCATTCGCAAGCCTCACCTCCGGTTCTGAAGCCGAGTTTCTTCTTCACGTCCTCCACGAACGCATGAGTTCTTCTGCTAACTTCCCACTTTGGAATTATCTTTCCTTTCTCTCTTTCTATCTGAAATATATTTGGTTGCCGCTTCAATTAATCCACCTTCTGAATAATCCATATTGATAATGCGTTTGATTGCTTTCATCTTGTCGTCCAATGAGAGATAAAAGAGATCTTCCACCGTTCCAACTGCATGTAAATGATAAATGTGAACCTGGTTTTTCTGATTCACTGATGATAATCTATCCTCAGCTTGAAGAATAGTTGAAGGACTCCATTGAGGTTCAACGAAGATTCCTTTGCAACATCTATCTAATCTGATTCCTGTTCCGGCAGCTTTTGTTGAGAGTAACATGCAGTTGATTTTACCCTCCTGAAAATTATCAACCAATTTCTGACGTTTCCAGCTAGGAACGGATCCGTCAATTTTATCAAAACTTACTTTCATTTCCTCGAGGATGTAACCTAGCTGTAAACCAATCATTTTGTGATGATAGTACACGACAAGAGATTGGGAATCCTCGAGAACTTTTCTCATTAACTCCTGAGCTGCTGGTATTTTGTGACTAGCTACATGTAATCTAAGCGTAGAAATGATACTTAGTGTAGACTCATTAGAGTCAAAAATATGTTTTTCAAACTTATTGTACCCCTCTATTTCCAATGGAACTATTTGCCGGATCTTGGGAGGCAGCTGAGGTAAAACATCCGTCCTCTCTCTTCTGATCATGAAAGGTTTGATCTTTATTGCTAGTTCACCCCAGTTCGAGCTACCAGAATAGTCCAGGTATTCTTTTACTACTCCTCCCTTGGTATATCGTTGAACATAATTTCCATTGCAATATCTCATTACGAACTTCTTCCAATCTTTGAATTGATTAGGTGAGATGAGTTTGAGGATTGTGTAGAAATCCGCGGTCCTGTTTCTGATTGGAGTTCCTGTTAAGCCTATAACATCCTTACAATTCCAGGCAATTTTTAAACATCCCTTCGTGGTTTGAGCTCGATAGTTTGAAATTCTATCTGCTTCATCAATAACTATTCTCACTGGTTTGAAGTTACCCAAGATTCGCTGAACTAGAGAATTACCAAGGATCCCTTTTCTTTGACCATCTTGGCCTTTGATATACTCATAATTCACAATGAGAATATCCAGGGTTGAGAGATCTGAAAATTTGTTGAGAATCTGAATTCCAAGTTCCTCATAGTATTTTTGTGATGACTTGGTGATTTTGGGTTGAAACACTCCAATCTGAAGAGGGCCCATCCATTTCACGAATTCCTTCGCCCAACCAAACTTATAATTCGCAGGACAAATAACCACGGTTTTAACTGGATGATACCAGTAATATCCAATAATCTCAATGGTTTTTCCAAGACCCATTTCATCGCAGATAAGTAATCTTCCCTGGTTAAGGATTATGAAATAGATGCAGGCTTTCTGAAAATCATAGAGTTGATAATCACCTCCAAACTCATCTAGCTTCTGTGAGAGAAGGTTATGGTCTAGTGAGAGTGAGTTGGAGTACTTCCACTTCTGATCTTCAATATCAACTCCGTGAAATTGAGGCTTGGGAAGAGGAATCAATTTTAATTCTTCCCTACTATCCATCTAGAAAGGATTACTTGACACGTTAGATGAGCATCCGGCCACCAATGATGCATACAGTAATCGCAGATTGGACCGATCATATATGATGATGATTCACGCCGGTTTATAAGGTATTACTCCATTTGTTGATTTGATGCCAACGCGGCGACCTGGTGAACCAAAACAGAAATTCATCAATAGATGCGTTCAGGAATTGATTACTGAAGAGGGAAGGGAACCTGATCAAGCTAGAGCTATCTGTGAAGATTTGGCAACTAAGAATTCTAAATTGAGTCAGGATGATTTGATTAAGTTAGCTAGAATTTGATTGTTCACACATTTTTTCATGGTGATCATCACAATACAAACAATTTTCAACTCTCTCACTAGGGCACCATTCGGCATAATAACAAGGTCGATCAGTCATTGTTTCCCCCATTCATAATCTTTAACTAATCCCATCCATAATTGTTTTCTGGATTCCATCGAGCAGAGTTGATGCCAATTCTCATTGTGCCTCCCCATTTCTCATGAGGTTCTTCGAGTACTTCCACAATTCGATGAATAATTGAATATTTCTCATTCTGATAAATCATACAATCATGTTTCCAATCACCATTAGCTAATGGGATTTTGTAATAAACATCCCAAGATCCAATTTCATTTCCCCAAAGAATCAAGTCGTTATGAAGTTCACGTCTCACTTTAATACCCCTTGTTGTATAGCCACTGTGAGCCTATCAGTGTTGCAGATAATGGCACAGCTAACCAGAGAGGGTTAATGATTGCGCTTGCAAATATGATCCCGAAATAGAAAAGGTTAGTTCGGTCAAAAAGTGTGGGTGTGTTTCCGTGCATCTATACTTATATTGTTTGTGGAACCTTATATACTTTTTTGTGGAAGACTCCATTATTCTGGCCAATCAGCTCCACATTGAAAACAAATTTTCTGTAATACATCTCCTTTAGCATTATGCACTGTCATTGATTGTTTATGCTCACATTTATTCATCTCGCCATCCCAAGACCCGTAATCGGATCTGTTTCTTCTTTTCTCTCTTCTCAAAATACCGGTAAGGCATCTTAATTGGATCTTTCAATCTCAATCCTTTCACGATTTGTTTATGCCTGGAATTTCTAGACATCATATCCAATCGAGAGGCAACATCAGGATCACCTCCATTGAATAGATAATATTCCAATACTCTCACTGGAGGAGTTTTCACGTTCACTTCATTACCGGCAAACATCTCTTTCATCTCCTGTAGCTCTGTGAAAATTCTAGGTGATGAGGCATCTCCGCCTTCAACCCAGTTCAATACATCTCTGTAGCTGTTGAATTTGGATATACTCTCACTGGTAGCAGAGCCATCGACTCCAATCTTTTCCAATAGTGAGATGTAATCTAATTTTGTTGGGAGTTCAAATACAACATGGTGAGTATTCCTTTTGATACTCCAATGTAGTTCCTGAATCTCATTGCAGATGAGAATAACTTTCAATGGGAGCTCTAGAAGTTTTGTGAGAAGTTGAGAGTTAGCGTTCTCGCATTCATCCATTATCAGGAGCTTCTGCTTGCCGTCCAGTGAGAGAGAAGTGAGCTTGGAATGAATATCTTTGAAAGCTGACTTCTTTGTTTGGAGTGAGGCGTTGATTTCGATTGGTTGGAAGTTGTAAAGCTTGGCCAAGATATGGGCGAGAGTTGTCTTACCGGTGCCTGGTTGACCAACAAAGATCACTCCTTGTTTCTCAACTGAGCCATTCATGTAAGCATTGGCTGAGCTTATCGCTTGATCGTTGCCTATATAATCCTCCAGGTTTTTGGGCCTGAGCTCTTCAATTAGCACGATTTTCAATCCACCAAATTGCCCAATCTAAAGCTCTATTGAGATGATCCTTATCATCCTTTAATTCTATTGAGATTTTTTCATTTATCTCAATTCGATTTTTAATATCATCGAACGACCAAGAATATTTTCTTCCAATTCCTAGTTTACTTTCTATGATCTCCACAATTTCATGGTGTTCCATATTCATGGAGTAAACCCGTTTTTTGCTCTAGTGATGATAGTATTAAGCCATACATCAAACTCTTCTTCAGTCATGAAGTCACTCAATTTAGTTGCGAAGTATGTAATGAGGTTCTCAACTTCTTTGCAACCTGGGTGATGGTCAGCATGATCTAAGAGAGCACTTACAACAAACTTACCTGGTGAACATCCCATTAAGCACCTCTCACTTGTAGATATTTTTCATCTATATACATGAATGAATCAGGATAAATTAATCTAGCGAGTTCATACCCTTCAGGATATCTAATTCGTAACCATAGATCGCGGAGTATCCATACTATGATAATAGCAACAGTTCGCGGAAGATCATTCATTTACATCCACCCCGTTATTGGCGTTATACCTGGGTCACGCCGGTAAGTGTCAGCCAAGTTTCCATATCCAAAGTAACCTGCTAAGTCTGCAATCATATCTCTGTATCTCCTGTAATCTAAAAATTTGTGTTCAGCAACACTAGCTAACATGTATCTCTCACTGGTAAACACCTTCTTACTATCCACATTTATTTTAACACCTAATTTCTTTAACTTAGGGAATTCGTGAGCCTTATACTGATATCCTTCTTTGCTGAATACATATTCATATTGAGTGTGTGGAATTGGTTCCTGGTCATGAAGTTGTTGAGCCATCATAGCTAATCTCCTCCCTAGATCGTTCTTCTGATATTCTGAGAGTTGCTTTGTGATGTTACGTCTCATAGTGAGAGTATTCAATGCCCAGTTCTCTATATGCATCACCTTCTTCAAATAAGGTCTAATCTCACTCGTTGAAGCATCTCTAAGCTTAAAGTTCCCTAACTCATCTCTTACCTGGTCGTACATTTTAGGTTTAGAAGAAGATTTGAAAGCAACTCCAGTCCACTTGAGATTACCATCTAAATCCTTCAAAACATAGTTCTTTTGTTTGTAAAAATAAGCTGAGGCATAATCTGTTCCGTCCATTTTCATATCAGTTGCCATGCCCCAATTAGATACTTCGTTAACGATCAGTTTATTTAGATCAACGAGAAATTCTTCTTTGTTAAATTGAGGGTCCCACTGAACGTGGATTCCGTCAGTATCACTCTCTATTAATTTTAATGGCACTTATATATGTCTCCAAGTTTTACGAAGCATAATAGATGAAATGGTCGCTTGTTCAATTCCAAACATCTCTCCGAGTTCCCACTGATAAAATTTCTTTTGTTTATATAATGTACGAATCAATAACACATCTTTTTCAGTTAATTTAACACTATAATTTTGTTCTCCTCTATTGTGAGTTCCATGTTGAATTCTATGACGTGAGTTTTCTTTTTGAGTGACCCATTTTAAATTCTCAACTCTATTATCACCCTTATCTCCATTTAGATGGCCAACCTCTAAATTATAAGGTCTTGGAGATATGAAATTTTCGGCAACTAAAGTATGTAGGTAATAGTTTGTTTTTTTACCATTTTTAACTAATTGAGTTCTCAAGTATCCTTTTACATTGAAAGATCCTTTACTGACATAATTTTCTTGCCACATTGAAGATTTCAATTTACCTTGATTGCTAATCTGATACAATCCTTCATATCCTCGAACATCTCTCCAAATTTCTTCAACCATTATATTCCTCAATAAATTTTTTACTTAAAGTGATCATATATCTACCAATACCTGTAATCAAAATGGCACAAATCACAGATCCATATCTTACTACTGCCGGTGATTGACTGCCGAATCCTGTTGCGTTCATTGTAACCTTAATTCCATTTTGTTGAGATTTGTATTGTAGAGTTAAATTGGTATCTCCTTTCTTTTTAGCTTCTTTCTCCTGAATTTTGATTGAAGTTCGAAGTTGTTTTAATTCTCTCAGAATCCTTGGGACTTCACCTTCAAATGATTGATCAACATATATGATGGCATTACGACCTTCACCTTGTAATCTATTGTCAGGTATCTCAAAAATTGTATATTTCTCGCCTCTCTCTTTGATCAACGGAGCATCAATATTATAAGGTTCTAGTGAGATTAGTTTGGTTGTTTCTGGTGAAATATTTACGGATGTCTGAGCAGATGGATACATAGAACTAAAATCTACATGGTAAAGACTATCAAAGACTCCAGTTTGATTGATTTCAACTAGAGCTCCTTGGAAGTTCAAACCTTCCTGGTGGTACAATTCAGGATATTTTTGTCTGTTCTGGCCATCTTCACAGAATCCTCTTTTATGCATTCCTCTTCCTGAGATGATACGATTGATCAAAGTTGAACTTCCTTCTCTCGCTCTTCCTGCTCTACTTTTTGCTTTACCTTTACCTCCTCCAGGGTTTACAATTTGATCATATGGAAATTTAAGAATATTTGCAACTTGAATCAAACTATGTTGATAGATGTTGTAAAGAAAATAAGTTAAATCAACATCTGATTTACAGTATGCTCTCAACCTTGGAACATCATCAAGTAAGTCAACAGTTGAGAATAATTCCTCTTCAATAACTTCTTGTCCAAACCATTTTGCGACTGTTTTAAGCCTGCGGTTTTTGATACCAAACAATGATTGATCAGTGTCAACTTGTTCCCAAACGTCAAACATTACTCTACCATCTAATCTATGAACGCGCCCAGCGTCGTCCTGCCTTGGAGGTTTATCTGTTCCTCGCTGCATGAAGTCCAGGGAGATATTATGATATTTACATCGCTCTATGATCACTGGGAGATCAAAGTATTTTCCGTTGTAGGTTACGATTACATCTGGATCAGTAGATTTCCAAAAGTCGGCAAACTCTTTGAGAATATCTCTTTCATCTCCGGTCCAACAAATTGTTTCCTCTACTTGCCCAAGATTCACTAACTTAAGAGCAATTGCGATGATCACATGAGAGAAAATGAATCTTTCAGATGCAGTTTCAATATCAAAAATGATGTGGCAATTGAGCTCTTCTCTCCATTGATTGAAGAAATCCGGTTCATCAATGGCAACACGTTCCAAGAATCCGAGATGATTTTCCATCACGAACTTCTTTTCTTCTTCACTATTCTTGGTTACATGATTGAATTTTGAAATATAAGCGACCTCAGGAAAGCTGTATTTCCAAGCGTTGATTTCTTCCAGTGTAGATATAGGGGTAATCCTAACTTGCTCTTCTTTAAAATCATCACAATCGAGGTTAATTCCTTTTCTAGAGTAAAAATATGGTCGCACTGGAGCAGGAACTATACTAGATTCTCCATTACAATATACCTGGATTTGTTCAATTCCATCTTGGGGAAGTCTCCGGGCTTGTAATGGAACTTCAAGCATGGTTAACCGTAAACAACAGGATCCGGATCCGGATCAATTTCATTAATCTCATCAACCATCAATGAAAGAAGAATAAGCATCTCACTCATGAGTTCAATTTGAATGCTTTCTAGATGACTTGTATTTACTCCAGCATAATTTCTTTCAATTCTAGTGTGCATTTTCGTTATCTTAGCTAATTGTTCAATCATTTTTAAACTCCAAATCTCTGAGTGCATACAGTAAACATTTGAGTTGATGAATAGGGTTCCCTTGGGTGATTCGTGTTTCATAATCACCAATGAGAGATAGAAATTTCCACTTATCCTTTCCTTGTGAAATCTCATATTGATCAAAAAGCATTGAAACTATCTTAGAACAACTTGGATCATCTTCAATAAGTCTCTGTAAAATTGGTTCTGTTTTCTCAAACCAATTCCCCTCTTCTTCAATGAGATGTTTTTGTAATAAAGCAATATCATTTTGTGATGGATTCGGGAATAAACCTCTCACTGTTGCAACATCAATCTCTTCTCCATCCCAGGGTAATCCCTCCAAAATCTGAATACAATTCCTCAAATCTCCCTGTTGAGATTCATAGATATAATCTAAAACTTCATCTTCGAGCTCCTTACCTTCTCGATGAACAATGAAATCTAACTTGGAGGTGACCCAAGGCTTACCTGGACGTTTCACGGTGAAGTGACAGAATCTAGACTGAATTGCCGGTATGAGTTTACCTAAATTGTTGCAGTCTGCCATGAAACGCACGGTACGGTAAGCGGTCTCCATCGTTCGTTTGAGAGCGTCCTGAGCTGCCTCAGTCATCCCGTCTATTTCTCCGAGGTATAGAATCTTCCAGGGAAACGGGCCCTTAGGACCGTACTGAGCAGCCTCTTTGATAGGACCGCGCACAACATCTATGCCTCTAGCATCAGATGAATTCCACTCTTTGAAGTTGCCCTTATTCTTAGTTTCACCGTATAGATCTGTAGCGAACGCGTGAATCATTGCAGTTTTACCTGAACCTGGTTGACCTGAGAATAGTATGTTGGGCATCTGCTTACTAGTGAGATAGTACTTGAGAGTCCGTATAATCTCCCTGTGACCTGCAACGTGATCTAGTGTCTTTGGTCTGTACTTTGCAACCCAGCTAAGCTGATTCATTTTGTTTCCTTATCGAAATTTTCGATCCCTTTGAGGTAAGTTGTAAATTTTAGAATTTCTTCTAAATCATTTTCAGTCAATGAATTAGATTCAATTTGTTGAACTAAATCTTCGGGAAGAATAACAAGTGGAGGAGACATTAAATCTTCAAATGTGATATGATAAAGTTTGCAGAGTTTCTCAATATTTTCTAGAGTTAATAACTTATTTTCACCGGATTCAAAACCTTCAATTAAATATTGGTCAACTGATCCCAAATATCTCATTACTTCTGCAGGTGTAAATCCAAGATACTCCCTTCTCTCCTTAAGCTTAGGTCCAATTTCACTAAGATTCATCTTTAATTCCACTTCTTATGAAAACACCTTCATTCAAAATCAATAGAGCAATTAGGAGACTGTAAAGTAACGTTGGTACAGTTTCATTATAAGTTGACCAAAATCCCCAAACTACAAAATTACCATTTGCATCAATCGTTAACACAACTAGTAATGAAATTATTAGTGCGATTTTGTTAACAAAGAAGTTGATAGCGTTTATCTTCATCCAAATCCTTCAACTATCACGCCGGTTAATTAAGTTTTAACCTGGGTTGTAGCTCATGAATTCATCTGAGTCTGTCTCTTTATTTGGTTCTCTCCACAATTGACAGGTTGGAAAGAAATCATTAGTGACGTTGATAGTTGAGAACCATAAGGATCCAGTTGCATGACCATACTTAGTTTTGTATCGAGGTCTAGCAGTTCCGCATCTTGGGCAGGTGATTAGACGCTTATTTTCCTGAAATATATCAAAGGCTTTTGGTGTAATCTGGACTGGAACTAGGATTTTTGTATCGGAACAGGGACCGCATATGAAAACAAATGGGGAATTGGTCCAACCAGGGAGAGGGTCAATCATTGGTCTTAGAGTTGAATCATCAATTGATCGCTTTCCTCTCCCTTTGCAGTCCCAGCATGCAACTGTTTGTTGAAATCCTTTACAAGTTGGGCAGGTGATTAATTGTTGGGTCATGCTATCCAACTCTCACATGAAATGCGATTATCCTTTTTCTTTTTGATGAGTAATCCGCCGGCCATTACTGCTTCATGTCGAAGCGGAGTTACATCATTATCTCTAAATCTAATAATCCAATCTTTTAAATCAAAATCTTCAGTTATATCTCCACCTCTTTACATAACGCGTTCATCATCTTGTCGTAAGTTTTAACCCCAATTCCTTTCACTGATTTAATCTCACTGGATGATGCTTGGAGAAAATTCATGACAGATCCAAATTCTTTTAGTATAATTTCTGCCTGTTTCCTTCCTATACCAGGGAGAGATAACATGATGTGGAGCGCCATATCTCTATGTGATATTCTCCTTGTGGTTAAGAATTCTCCACTTCCTCTGAACTTGGAATCATGGTTCTTTTGGATGGTTCCATGAATAATTTCAAGCATGAGAAAATGGCTTTTAACAAATATAGGTGGAAATCCACGAGAAATAACGCTAGAGATAAATCCTTTTCTTTGTGCATAGTTACCTTCACTCATCCATTCATCTAGATTTTTATTTACAATGAGGTAGTTACTCCCATTTGGATTATTGTGTTTCATCTCAGCTAATTGTTGAAGGCATTTGTGAAATGTTCCTTCATGTAAATCATCTTCCTTCCTCTCAACCAAACAACAGTTGTCCGAGCAACTATAGTCGCCTGAAATAAGTTGCTTGAATTCAGTTTTCCTCGGCCAAACTTTGATCGTATCTAACGTTGCTTTCTCTCTGGTATCAATGATTAGATGTGCCATTTTTTCATTTCCTTTACAGCTTTTTTGATATTTTTCCAGTCTTTTTTTGGATTGTTAAGAACTGGAACAGTACTCAACCTCCATGTATCATTAGGTCTTATTTCGATTAACCAAGGACCTGCTAGATAACGAAACAATAATCTTACGAGAGGTTCTTTTGCTTTGAAGCAGATATAAGGTGAAAAATGATACTTCTCTCCTTGTTTAGGATAATCATATCCGCAGCATGATTCAGTTGTTTCGAATCCTAGATTATTCATATCATCAATAATTTCGGTAATTGGAGAATCAACGTTAATTGGATGTGTCATAATTCTCTCCGAGTTCTGTTAAAGTCCACATATTCATACCTTTATCAATATGATCAATTCGAAATTCAGGTTTCCATTTCATGATTTGTGCGCATTGCATTGGTGATGCTCCAAACTTATCCATTCCCTGCATCTGATTAGATAATTTTCTTGCTGATTTCACCTTACCTCCTTTAAGCAATTGAATCAATAACCGCTTAACGCGTTTAACTCCCCTGGTGTTCGCCAACTTCTAACCTCCTGTGCCAGTTTCCATTCTTATCTTCAATGAATTCGCTTCTCATATCACCAAGAAAAATTTTGAACAAACCGCATTTTGGACCTTTACAGGATCCCACTGCAAGCAATTTTTTGCAGCTTGGTTCAACATATGGTTTAAGGTCATTGTACGGTTGACCTCTCCTCCATACTGATTTGATTTGAGTTGTTCTCTCTTTACATTCAGGGCAGAATCCACAAACCTTACCTTTGGGTTTGGTGGGCAATATCCTATTGTAGTTCTCGCAAAGATCATCATATTTCATTGACTCATAGAATCTATGAACGAAGTGCTCATCTATACCAATTGGATTATTTGGATTCATAGAGAGGTTGCGCCAATATGCGGCTGATCCAAACCTCATCATGTGATTTGGATTGTGATTGTAATACATCTCAATCAGATAGCAAAGTTTGTGAACCAACTTATCATCAACATAAAGCTTAGGCATCATGGCTTTGAACCATTCCCAGTTTTTACCGATGCCCATTTTGAAATCTAAATTGATTAAGTTAGCTGAGTATTCTACATTCTCACTGGATAGTAATCCCGGGTTGATGTTGTACTTGTCTAGGAACTCATCGAAAGTCATCCACTCCTTATTACTATGCCAATGCAAACCTTTCAATGTCCTTGGCTTACTGGCCCATTCCAAGATTTCTGATGGATGACCATTAATTATTTGATCAGGAGTTAAAGGAACACAATAGGTTCCAGTTGGTTTATCAGCTCCGCGCCTGAAATGAAGAGTATTCCAAACTCTCATTATCCTCTTCGGTTCAGCGACAGAAACATCCAGGGTACGTAAACCCAGATGATGAGCAATCCAAAGATGACTGGCTTTGTAATACTCTCTCCAAGGAATTGGTGTATCTGAATCCACAAAAACGTTGACATTAATATCATAAACAGCCGGTTTGAAACCAATACAAAATTGGAATCCTTTTCTGCCTGAGAAGGCAAGGGTGTATGGAAGTTTCTCATTTTCGCACCATTCAATTAGAGTTCTGCAATCGTGAAATGCATTGGATAGTTTCTCACTGTCCAGATCAATGTACAGTTGTTCAACCTGGACAATATGAATAGAGTTAATTGGAGGGCATTTACAGACCCCATTACATTCATTGGGTTCATAGGAGTTATGGGAAACAAAAACAGATTTCTTTCCATTGGCTTCATCAACAACTTGTGCGAGCTCTTCAGGGGAATGAACCATTTGCTGGCCTTTCAGCCCCATAGCTGCTCGCGGAAAGTTCATCCAAATAGACCTGCAATATCTAGGATTTTACCATCAGTAAGGGATTTACCTTTTGCTAAACATTGAAGTTTACATAGATTATTGCCATCACCATCAGCTTGGCATCTGAGATTATATTCATTGAAGTAATCACAAATCTCATGAACGCGTTTGAGCTTGGCATCAGCAGCTTGTGATTGTCTACGGAGAGAGTCAATCTCATTCTGTTTCTGAATAAGAAGATATGCCGATTCAGCAAATTTCAACTGCCAATTTTTCTCAGTCATTCTACCATTACTTCTCCCTGGAAGTGGATGAGATGAGCGAAACCAATAAGATCTACTTTTTCTTCTTCATCCTCCCAGAGTTCTTTGACCATTTGATCAGGTTCGATGGGTTCATAACAGACTCTACAAGCACTAGCAGGTGGAGGAGGAGTTACCAATTTGTTTATTTGATGTTGTAAATCTCTTAATTGTCTTTCAAGTGAGAGTAATATATCATGTATTGAGTTTATATGGTTCTCTAGATCTCTCTTTTTCATGCATTGGCCTTATGCAACTTCAACATCTTTTGAGGGTATTCCTGTTTGCATTTATCAGTGAGAATATACATCTTCTTCTTCTCGTACCTCTCCAGATCCTTAATCAAACCTTCACGTTCTAGATACTGCAATCTCTTTTCCATTTGAGATTTGGTTATATTTCTGAAATTGTGCCTGAGATGTTTCAATATCCTATCAGCGCCAGCTTGTAATATATTATCATTATAGAGAAACAATATCATTTTTTTTTCTATTTTATCAGTAGGATGCATTTTTAACCTTTCTTAAGTAGGGATTTCCACTTTTCCAATTTGTATGAAATTCTTCGACTTCACTCATAAGTTGCGCCGGCACATGTTCAACACCTTCAAACAACTTGATTATACGCTGAGCTTCTTCTGTCCTTTCCTTCTCCAATCTGTAATCTATTTTGAAATCACCGAAAGCGACTAGATTCTTTTGTTGCATTCCAGATATAACTAGATCACGAAGCTCATAGAATTCACTAGTAATGACATTTTTCTTTGCTCGAATCATATCAAATTCCTGAATCAATTCATTGAGCTCCATCATCTGCCAAACTTTAGCGCCTGTTTCAGTGTCTCGTTTGATCCATTTATTGTATGCTTTACAATCATAATTAAAAGGACAGTATTTGCAATATTCCCCAATCTTAGCTTCAACTTTCTCATCAGGAAGAGTGAGCATATACGTTTGAAGTGAAGATAATTCCAACTCTAACTGTTCCAACTCCTCATTCGTTGGAGTCCATTTTACTAAGGAATCAACAGGAAATCTAATGAAAGCGAATTCAACTCTCACTGGGAAACCTGTCAACTTCTGCACCGCCAAAGCATAGATTTGAGCCTGACGTTTCAAATGAATGAAGGGAATTTTGTAACGCTGAGTTTTCCAGTCAACCACAACCAAGTTGGTTACCTGATTCTTGGCGTTGGTTTCCGCGTAGATCATATCAATGAAACCGTGGATCCTCAACCCTGAATCGAACTCAACCTGGTTCTTAGGTTGAATTATAATGCCGCGTACTTTGTCACCAATTGGACCGAATGGGATTTCAGTCATGGGGAAGGAAAGCTTGGATTCTCCCATTTGAACTTCAACGATGTCCGGCATTTGATGTTTCTTACTCCAAGCATCCCAAATTTTCAGCGTTTCTTTCTGAACTCCCTGATCAAAATACTTCACGTTGGTTACAAACCAGGCTAGTGCTTGTCGAAAGGTTCGCTTATACTTCATGTCGATGAAGGTTTCAATTGCTCCATGAAAGCAGAGACCAACGTTGCCTCCAGTATTTGCCCCTCTAGGTTTACCTTTGAATCCCTTTACCTTAAACCAGTACTGCTTAGGGCATTTCTCGAACTGCTCAACGGCCGAGGGAGATAGTACATCTGCGTACATTATTTTTCCGCCTTCTCAAAATTCATCTTGAATACAATGATACTTCCAATGGTGAGATATTCTGCGGGAGTAAATGGAATCCATTTTTCACCTCTGTTTTCCATATTCTTAATGTGAGAAGCAGATTCTTCTACACAAATTTTCATACATCTCAAAAATTCAATTACGGAATCCATTTCACTCATTCTTGGACTAAGGGAACGCTTGGAGTGATCTGATAGCAAGCTTCCATGATCTTTTTATTAGATGCTTCAACTTGCATTGCTAACCACAACCCTGGATTCGTGCCGTTGGGATCATTGTAATTTGTTTGTGCAATGTAGACCTTCTTATCATCAGGCACAAACATAATTGATTTCTGAATTAACTCTAAGTCAAATTTCTGATTGTAATGAAAAACGAGATTGCCCTCAACTTCAATCTTGGATCTGTTTTGAATCTTTTCTCCTTGGATAAAGAAGCCGCAATTGGTTTCATCGTCGATAAAAATTTCAATCTTCTCGCAACCAATTTGTTTTCCGTTGTTCAACTTCTCGTTCAACTTCTCCTTGTTGATACCAAACCATTGTTGCCAGTGAGAAGTAATATCATCCTCATTTGGAGGCACTTTTGGAATCACTATTTTCTCTGGTAATGGACTATCATTTTTGATCAATGGGAAGTTCCATCTTTTGTTTTTGAAGGCTTTTACTGGTACGATATAACTTGAGTTCTCAGTTTCCGGGCTGATATGAACATCTAATGGAAGTAGATCTAAGGTTGTTCTATCTTCTTCATCGCCAACCTTCTCAATTTCAACATCGTGATCATTCACAATGAACTCATATTCCTTACCTGGATCCATTAACTTGAGAGCTAGATTTACTCTCTCTATGCTCACAACGAAGGTTCCAGTTCCGTTTGTCGTGAAGTTCTTGGCGTTCACGTATGCCCAGGCATGTTTAGCCTCTTCAATCTCTGCTGATGTATGCAGTTTGTTTTTGCTTACATCAATTGCAATATCCTTAATCTTCCCATCCATTGAGATTAACCCAAAGAATGTTTGAATGTCAGCTCCTTTTCCTTTAAATCCAAAACTCATGTATTTTCCTCTAATTTCTCGTTAACTTCATCCAACATAATTTGTCTAGCAATCTTATCAATTTCTGTTTTAACTATCCATTCATCCATAAGATTATGAAAAACAATTTTTAATTTGTCTTTTAGTGAATGATTCATCTAGAAATCATCTTCCTCTTCTAATTCTTCTGGTGATAATTCTAATTGTTTTGCCAATTCTTCTTCTTGTTTAGATGGAGCTCCAGCTTTATCTCTTATGATTTCTTCAAACTCATCCTGTATTTCCTCTGCATCTTCAACAGGTTCCGGAGGTTTACAGGTTTTACATGCTTCTCTCCCTTGGGGATTAAATGTCTCAACTAAACCAACTTTGATTTTGGAGAGTCGCCCGCAACCAGGGAGATGATACTTACCTTTTCCTCTATCTGAACTGCTCACCAAGAATACATCTAAATCAGGAGCTTCTGATACAGGAGCTTCTGATATGAAACCAAGTGCTGTTTCAGAAATCAGATCTGCTATCTCATCAGCTTTATCCATCTTATCTAGCATTTTACGTTCCCGTACAATATCCTCTAAACTATGAGTTCCTTCTGAAATCATCTCAATTTCTTCAGGATCTAATTCTACCTCAATTTTTTTAGTAGGTAACAAGTGAGAATTGTCGAATGTTTCACCTGTGAAATCAGTAATAAAACTCTGATCATCATCAACTTCATCTGGGGAATTAGGAAGATCACCTGATGGTATTGGAGTTGGTAACGATTTTGGATTTCTAATTAAATCAGTTGTTGCATCCATAATTAGCAGTTTATCTTTTGTGCTTGGTAATGGCATTGGCAATTCCTTATCCTCAGCTGCCGGCTTTGGCATTATTGACATATCTGCCAATCCAGCTTCACCGTTACCAGGGAGAGGTAAAGGAGCTTTGGTTACAACCATCACATTAGGAGGTCTTGGTAATGGAGCTGGAGGTCTAGCTTCAACTACAATTGTCTCAGGTGCATCTCTAACATTTTTGATCCCGAATTTGCTTAGATCAATTGAGACCTTCTCAGCCAGTTGCTTCAACTCGAACTTCTTCTTTTGAATTTCAATATGCTGAGCTAACAATCTCTCCATCTCAAATTCTAGATTCTCAGGAGTTGGATCATAGACCTCCTTAGGGGTTAAACCAGTCCACCGGCATTTGTCGAACCGAGCATATCTAGAAACCTGGTCAATTGAAATGAATCTGTGAATTACCCAGTCGCACCAGAAAATTACCTCTTTGGCGCCTCCAATTGAGTTCATTTCAAACTCAACTTCTTCATTGGTCCTCTCATCTTTGACCTTTCTTTTCCGGAACTTGGGAGGAGCAGTTAAGATTACATTCCATCCTGAATTTAGCAATGGTTTGAAGAGTTCCCGCAACTGACCTTTGACGTTGTTCCAGTTGATTCTACCTCCAGTCTCTTCACCCTGTAAACTTCTAGCAGCTTTATCTCTCCCTGGGTGCTTAGCTTGAGCTGCACCTCTAATTTCCAAGTGAGTCATTCCACCATGAGATTGTTGAACATCATCTGATTGAACCTCTTCCCAAACCTCAGTCATATTATCCACAACAACCCAGCAACCCATTTTTCCCCAACCATTTTCTTCATGTTGTCTTAATCTTTCTTTGGCATCGAAAAGAGCTTGAATTCCATGTTCCCAAGTTTCAGCTCCAACATAATCTAGACAATCATAGAGAAGTGGATTAATTGTATATCCTGCGATTAACTTCTCTAAACCGCGATTATCGAAGTCAACGAAAACCATAAGATGAGCTTGCTTGAGAAGTATTCGACGTTGCTCTATGCTCATAGCAAGTGCGGCATCTCTGAGCTCATGGTTATGCTTAAAGAATCTAGAAATGTAATAGTCATCAGCAGCCTTGTTTATGATTCGATGTTCCAAGTATGCTATTGCATTGTAGGTTTTACCGGTATTGGATTCACCAGTTACGCCTAATCTGATGTTATCGTTGGCAGATTCATAGAGTTCATTCCCTGTTTTCCAGTCCAGTGAGAGAGGATCTATCTTAACCCTGGCGGTTGCTGGCATAAATTCAGCTAAGTTAGCTAAACCTAGCTCATCGAAATCTCCGGTCATGAATGATTAACCTCTCCCTGTGGCAACAGCAGCCTCAGTTGGAGGAGTTCCAGGTATGCCTGTAACAGGAAGCATGAAATTCCCAGTGTAATTCCATCCGAATTCTGAATTATGCTTAGCAAATGCAACTACGATAATATGAGATTTCTTTTGGTATGTGTAAAGTTTTGATTCATCCCACCAAACCAAATAGACCTTGTTTGGTTCACCAGTGAAGAAAGTTGCCTCGGTCAATATCATCTTGGGGGTTTTCTTTGATGAATCCTTATCTGAAACCTGATTGTAAACGTGAGATATTCTAGCCTCGATGAATACAACTGTTCCTGCCTTCCTCATCTTTTTCTCTTTCACCTCAATGGTTTCAGGAGTTACCATGTTGCCACTCTCCTTAGCTAACTCAATCGCCATATCCCATACAGCTCTTTCTTTCAATTCTTTTGGTTCACCTTGGAGTTCAGGATCTTTCTGAAGTCTGAGATTGAAGTATCCTTTCCTTGGTCGGCCCTCTAAGGTTCCACTATATTCATGAAATGGTTTCCAGCTTTGAATGAGATGAGCCATTTCTTCATTCAGACAAGCAACCTTCCCTAATGCTCTCAGGCTCGTTCCATCATTGTTATGTTTGGTGAAGATACCGTAAAACATTGCTCGGGTTACCTTCACTGGAACCTTTTTGATCTGTCCTGGCATATTGGGATCCGGTTCCTCAACTGTATCTGTTCCTTCATATGGTTCACCGATTTCAAAAGGAATGAATGTATAACTTGCTTCCTGAATGCTTTGCTGTTGAGCATGAAGTTCAGCCTGAACCCACATGATTGATTCCTCTTCCAGGTTTTTACCGGTCAATTCAGTTGCGGATTTCACAGCTTCATAATTCTTCCAAAACTGTTCTTCGATTTCCACCATTGTCTTATCATAACTCGTAGCTAATTGAGCTAACATCTCAGTTGCGAATGATGAAAGATTACCTGATGTCTTAGCTACTGGTGCCGGTGTCGCACTTGGCACAGGGAGAGGAGTACCATTTTGTTGATTTTTGTAGTACTCAACCAAACCATCAGTATTTTCAACTGCGTCGTTGGTTTCCCATCCTTCTAGAAGTTCCAGAACAGGTACTTTATGCTCCTTTGAAAGGGACTTAGCTTGAGCGATGTAGTCATCTAATTTCGCATTACTCATTACTCGGCAATCAATCACGCCGGTTTATAATCTATTCTTTTGAGAGATTAGCGAATTTCTTCTTAGACAGCGAAGCTTTGAGGACCTCTTCACCTTCATCAATGACAACATCCTTCTTCGTTTTGTCCATTGCAATTCCGTAAGTTTTGTCTGTCATAAAAATCAAATAACTCCTACGTTTTTTAAATGTTCGTGTCTACATTAGAGCAGATCAGAGAGATTGCTGATAATAGATTTGCAGATACAAACCTAAGTGAGCTGCAACGTTATATTTTCGTTGCTCGATGGTACTTTGAGATGAACCATAATGAGATAGGGAAGGTTTTGGGTAAGACATCCAGTCACGTGAGAGTTGAGATAGGAAGAATCTCAGCTAAGATGGATGAGGACCCGGGCGTTGAGATGTTAATTTAAGCCTCTCAATACAACTCAAACACTTCTTATCATCACAGATTCCATAATCAGGAGATACATCTAAGCCATTACAGAAAGGACATTTTTCATATTTGTTCTTATTGAATCCTCTTCCGCATTCACAGATCCACTCTAATGCATTTCTATATTCATGTTCATGGCAAATGTAATGTCTCATCAAATCCATTCTTTCTTTATCTGGTTTAGCTTCTAAGCAAGGAATGGGCATACCATCTTGGTTGAATGAACCTGGACACCATATTAATTTACTAAGGTCTGTAATTCCAATTCCAGCATTGAAGAATTCAAAGAGATTTACTCGATAAGTCCAGTAACAATGATAGAAATCTTCATAGGTGAACCTTAAAATCAGATGAGAATAGTATTTTCCATTTTGTGATCCACTAAGAGTTTGGTCACTACGATATTTATTTCTGAGATATTCAATGCATCGTTTATACTCAACTCGAGTTCCTTGTTTGTTCCTAGTTTTATTCATATTCTCACTGGTCATAATGCATAATATAGGTGCAATTTTTGCCTTTACCTTCAATGATTAATCTCTCTTCCTTCTGAAAGTACTTCCTGCAATACGTGATTGCCCTACTATCTCTCCCAAATAGAACCATCAAGCTTTCTCTTCCAATTGCTCTTTCACCAGGATCTAGTTCTTCTCCTCTGAAGAAGATGAATTTTTCAAACCTGATCAACCATCTAGCTTTCATCTCTTCATCGTCAATGTCACCGGCGAATATCTGCTCAATCAAAGCCTTCTTAGCTCCTATTGGCCTCCCAATTTCATCCTCAATAATTGGATTCAAAGTAATGAAATCTGTAATTTTGATTGGAAAGATCTGAACATTACCGGTTCTTGTTTTCTTAACGTCAATGGTTAGCCCTATGCTCATGTCTACCATGCTGCCGGTTATGCTTAGCACGTGGTCAACAGTTGCAGCAATGGCACCTGAACCGCGGCCTCTGGTGTCATCCATTACCGGCGTATGGTGCAATATGATGATACCGGCACGACTCTCTCTAGCGATGTCTCTAATGATAACACAGAGTCGATCCATTTCGGCGCTCTTATCTTCATTGAGCTCAGCCGAGGTTGCCAACTTATGGAGAGTGTCGATGATAACCAATTTGATTCCATTCTCTTTGATGTACTGGGTGAATTGTTGTCTAGTGAGAATGGGTTGGTTTTCGAGATCGGTGAGAACCTGTTTAGAATCCTGGTCAATGAGATAACCGGTAATGTCAAAGTCGCCCTCCTGCCAATGTATTTGGTCTGTCCAATCATCAAACCCATCATCTTCAGAAAATTCTCTGAGTGATTTGGCAACATCTTTCTTTCTCATTCTATCCAAGTTCATGTACAGAACCTTACCCTGGTGAACATCCTGATCTAGGAAGGGAACGCCATTGGCAACAGCTCGAGCAGCAGCAATAGCAAAGTTGGTTTTACCTACACCCTCTCTAGCTGTAATGAGAGTCACGGAAGATGCCGGGATAATGGAATCTATGACCCACTCTTCTTCTTCGGCGGCGGCGGCCACGTACTCACGGGATACTGGAAATTTAAACATATTCTCTATTGCAAACAAGAAGAAATCCATCATTTGTATGGTCATTCGATGAAACTGCGAAAGGTTCACCGCACCAAGCACAACTCATTGATATACTCCCATTAATCCATTAAAATAGTGAAGATGTTCAATGAATGGATTAGTGCAAACCACGTGTTCTCCATCATATCCATGATATTTCCAATCTTTATTCAAAGGGTGTTGTTGACCACACCAAGCACATCTCCCTATCATTAACAAACGTCCAAATGGATCGGGATAAAGTTTCTCAATCTCTTTGGAGGATTCATCTTCTCAACGATTTTGTTGAACTCATCAACCTTACTTTGTATCTCAGTGAGAAGGTCAGTCATTTGAGCAGTTTTCGATTCTGTTAATCCAATCTCTTCCTTGGTATGTCTATTCATGAGAGCTTCAACATATTGCGGTAATCTACTACTGTAATATGATTTGGTTCCATAACTTTCTTCATCATAAGGAAAAGAAACAATATTTATCATTCGATCTATTTTCAAATCAATTTTTAGTTGTTCTTTCACGTTCTCGAAACCTCTTATTTGATCATATTTTTCTTCAGATAATGTAAGAGCTCCTTTTGGGTCCATCTTACTTTTGAGTATTTTCATGACTGTAACAACCTTGTCATATCTCTCTTTGTTTTCATCATCAACAACAAAGTCTCCTCTTAAGATGTGCTTATTCTCTTCCCATGCTAATCTAGCATGTTGAATACAATATTGGGCATAGTTACCTTTCCGGGAGCATTGGTAGTTGCCTCCACCAACCTTCATGATGCAATTTCCTTCTACTCTCGCTTCTTTGGCAACTACCTGTATGCAATTCACGTATGTTTTCATTACTCTTCTTCTCCCTGGACTTCAGGTAATGTACTGAACTCAGGAGTTGATTCAGCAACATAGTATCCTACAACATCCTTTGATAAGTTATCACCGGACTTCTGTAAATGTCTCATGAGAATATCACTAAATGAATTATTTCTCATTGCATGTTGAAAGAACACATTTGTAATTGAAAACTGCTTTCCATCTCTAGGATTAACTGTTGAAACGACCATAACCATTTCATCCTTTTCATTCATTTCTCCATCCGAAATTTCAATCTCAAATCCTTTCAATCCTCTCCTTACGAAGAACTCATTTTTGATTTTGGTTTTCCATCGTTTTACAATATCATCATATCTATCTTGTCTAAATTGCATTTAAGCCATCTCCTCTTCTAATTTTACTCTATTTTCGTTCTTACCGGTCGTGAATGTAAGAATCTCATTACAATCTATGAGAAACAATCCTCCATTTGCGAATTTCACAGTGAGAATATCATGTTTCAATTCAATGTCTTTGATATTGGTTGGTTCAATTGCAACTTTGGCGGTTCCATATAAGATTGCAATATCCATATCATTCTTCTTCGCGTATTTTGCTGCGTCTAGTACTACTAGGGGGTTCATTATACCATTCTCCTTTTAACATATCAAGTTCATCTAGTGATTCTTTCAGTTTTTTCAATATCTTAGACTTCTTAGTTGGTTTCTTAGTTTTCTGATCAGGTAACAGATTTGATACTCGAATTTTGAAACCTTCTGGAATCTCTGGATATTCTTCTTCCCATTCTTTGATTGTCCAAGTTTGAGTACCGCCGAATTCCATAAACTTACCATTAGTATCATTGAAAACTGCAAAGTGATATGTTTCTTCATCCCACCAAGGAGTCATATTGATAATTCGAATTGTCATTTATTCAGCCTCACCGAATAACTCCTTTCGATTTCGTTTAATATGTTGCATGATCACTTCTTCTCTAGGTTTTCCATCCATTAGAGCAAACATCACTCCCATCATGTCAGGATGATTTTCTTTTAGCCATAAAGCTCGGTCTTTTCGAGTTGCATCTTTCATGGTAATCTCGATATGTTGTTCAATAGGGTTAATTTCAGAAGAAATATCAATCCAGGTATGATCTATTTGTTGTCTAATCTCTCCGGCTGCTAACTGCACTTCCTCAGGCAGTTTAGCGTGATATTCATCATATTTGTCCTCAAGCATGTAGTTGATGATATGCCTGAATGATACCTTCTGAATGAGTTTAACCAATTCGATATACTCCGTTCGCTTTATCTTTATCAATAAACCTGATTCGAATTGAATGACCCAGCCTTCCTCGATGTTGTCAGATGGCCATTCCTTCATATCTTCCAGTATTCCATCCTCAATTGGAGCATCTTCTCCAGAATCATGCTCTTCGAAAACCTTCAAACCATGAGCTGCTGCGTATTGCTGAACAAAATCAGGATCCATCTGTTTACCTGATTCTGTTTTTCGGATGCCAATTAGAATTAGGGATTTTTGGTCACCATAGTTAGTAACAATACGAGCATCAGGATGAATCAACTCAAACATGTGGGTGTAGCTATCGTATTCTAGATCTTCTAATTGTAAATATAAATCATCTTTGAGAATGATGTCAGTAAACTCATTATCGAAGGATCCTCTAGTACTGACAAACATATTATCATCATACTTGAACGGGATAACAAGGACTCCATCTAGCTTTTCTATGATCCAGTAATCCAAGTGAGAGGGAAGCTCATCTAATTGCATCCTTTCGCCAAGATTGAAGAACTTGTCAAATGGTCTAGCAATGACGGTATGCGTATCTGTATCAATGATGATACCGCGGGATTGAATAACTTCATCTGACCATTGAGAGTCGTACATTGCTCTATGGCGGTAATTGAGTTTTACTAAGTTAGGGATTGTTGGATGAGTAACCATCTTAACCCATTCAGGATGAGCTGAGGCGTATTCAATTAGCTTCTGAGGTGAGATCATTCTTCCTCCTTTGGTTCTTTAAATTCTCCACGTCTAATCTTATTGATTAGCGTTCTAAGTTCGTTACGTTTATTCAATAATCTCTCATAATTCTGACTTTCAACATGACTTTTCTTAGATGCTTCTTCCTTTTTTGTGAAAGCTTGATTAGATACTTCTAACTGGGTTTTCACTTCTTCCTCAATCTCTCTTAATAGAACATCGAAGTGAGATAGAAGGGAAATGTAACTCATTGTTGTTCCTTCTGAAATATACTTCCTTTGGTGACGGATTCAATGAAGGTCTTCATTAATGCAACTGAGAGGAGATGTTTAGATTGTGTGCATTCTTCGCAATCACAAAGGCCTGTTAGAACTTCAACAAATTTAGCAACATCGAAGTTACCATCATTCTGATTCATCATCACTCTCCTTGTTTGAGACTATAGCTTTCACAATCATATCACAGATGAATTTGAGATAGGTTAGATGTTGATCATCAATATCGTACTTCTTTCCTTGGCAACCATCATGAGGGGTAGCAGCTAGATGCCTGGGCCAGGGAGATGAACATTGAGTACAGAACAGCCAATCTTCATCTAATTCATTCCACTGGTGTTTCATGAGCTACCTCCGCTTTACCATTAGTGAGATGATCAGTATGAATCCACATCGTTTTGTTGTGCCATCCTTTGTTGATGATATTCTCAGTAACTTTACTATCTCGGTCTAATTTTTGATTACAGATTCCACACCGATAAGGAGATGGTTCTTCGAGTTCATTCACTTTCTTTTTGAGTGTTTCAACTCGCTTTTCTAATTCCTGAATATTGTATTTTGTATTCCACCATTGGGTCATACTATCCCTCTCCTTATGAGACTAATTACATCACGTGCATCATTCACCGCGGTATGCTTCACCTTATGCCCAAATTCACATCTCTTCAAGCATTCTTGGAGATTTGGGATCTTCTCATCTGAGTATCTCACGTATAGCATTCCAGGGTCCAAGATCCTATGGTGGATGTCAATGATTGAGTTCCAATTCGGTAAGTTAGCTAAAAATTTGAGATCGAACATTGCGAAATTTTTACCAGCAACATTGATTGGGAATTTCAAACCCTGTTCAGTTATCCATTCATAAAACTCAGTTGCTAAGAATCTATCTGGGGTTGCTTCAAATGGTAAATTGGACTTACCTCCATTCTCTTTGAGTTGATCTAATAGTTTGAATAAGCTCGAATGCATCTCAGCAATATAGGGATCTATTGTGTAAATATGATCCAATGAGTAAACTACTCTGTGGAAGGTCGGTAACTTACTTAGGTCCTGTTGGTTCTCTAGATCGTCAATGATTGCAGCGAACTCTATGATTTGATGCTTCTTAGGGTCTAAGCCGGTTGTCTCGATGTCAATTGATACGTACTTCATTGGTCTAATCCCAACCTATGCTGCTCTTTCGTCATTTTGGTATGAAGTAATGATGTGTTTTTATTATACTCAGAAACCCAATCTTCAATTAACCATTCAGGAATACCCTCTAGAAGTTCCACCTTAACAATTCGATGGTCCGCAATTGAAGTCAACTTTTTATCATCAGTTTTAATTGTCGTGAGTCCAGGTTTGATAAAATCTAAATTCAACTGCATTAGTTGTCCAGTGAGAGATTCATTTTGATTATCGAGAAGGCGGTATGTGATCGTGACACGCATTTGTGGAGAGAGGAATCACGCCGGTTAATAAACAATCCTTTTTTGATGTGTAATGAGAAGTGAACCGGCCGAGACTGAAGAGCTGTTAGCACATACTACACTGTCCCAGCCAGCTCAATTTAATTGATGAAGAGGAGTTATTTAAAGAAATCTTAATCGTTTGAGGTACTTACTGGTTGCCTGGTTGATCAATTCAATGTCAACTGACTCAATGTGTATGGTTGAGGAAATCGTTTCACCAGGTCTAACTATGGTTATGCAATCATTATGGACGTGAACTAGTCCAGGGTTTTTAACTGTGTATTTCATTCACAACCCATAAATCAAACCCGATTGTGCTACTCTGTTCCTTCTCCTTGTTGCTCTCCTTCTCTTTCTTTGGACATCTAGAGGAACCTGAGATTCAATTGCGTCTTTCACTAAGTTAACGATTTGGTCATCAGTGAGAGATTCAACGCTTCTGTTGACTGGGAGGGTTATCTTTTGAGAATCTAGGTAAGTTGCATGTTGCTTGGATCGTTTCACGTGTTGATTGTAATGAGATGATTTGAACTCAGCTCCACACTCACATTTCATTTTCTCTTCAGTCATTTTTGTATTCCTCATATCGTTTGGTCCATTCAGTTATTTCAGCATATTCTTTCAATAGAAGTCCATATTCTTTCAGATTTTTTTTGAACAATTCATTCGCATCATCAAGCAAGTCAACCATAATTGTTAACCGATCAGCCATTTTTTTCAGTGTTTCGTTGAAATCAATCATCTTTCTTACCTATTTCTAATTTCATGCATTTGATACACATCAACGGATCTGGAGCATTGTACGCTTTATCAATTTGATATGAAGTTAACTTGAGACCACAATATGTTTTGATGAATGGGAACTCAGCCATTTCTTTTGCTCGATGCATTCTTTTAATCATTTGGATTCCTCAACCAGTATCATCTCTCCATGACATGATGGGATTCCATGCCAGAGGAGTATAACATTTGACACGAAATTGCAGGTGTTGCATTGATAGAGAGTATCTTTCATTTGTCTTTCTCCATTGCCATTAGTGCTGCAATTGCGATGGCGCGGTGTTTGGATGGATTCATGATATGATCTCCACCTCTCACTAAAACTGCCCATACTTTTTCCCCATACACAAATGAATAACTCCTCATAATCGCAATATCAAATTCCTTCTCCACCATCTTATCCACGATCATATCGGAGTGTGCGGGATCAAGGAACGAAAATTGTAACGCAGTTCTTTTTGGTCCATCACCATTTTTTTTTTCATAGAATGGTGGGTTGAGATAATCTGGTCTGGTATAATCCATTACTTTCAGGGCAACTTGATGATTGAGTTCTTCGTCATTGAGGGAGGAATAGTTAGTCATCTTTCCCCTCCTTGACATCTAACATTTTTTTGACTTCGGTCAGCAGTATTCCTTTTTGACAATTAAAGTGATGATTAGGTTTCTCAATGGAACATTCCCCGCAGAACCATCCCCTCGGACTCCATGCCCATTGTGAAAATGCTAATTTATTGTAACATCTCTCAAGTAGACCAATTACTTCGAGTGGTTCTTTATCAGTGACAGGTGGATCATTCTGCTCCACTCGTTTAAGGAGAAAGTCGATCATCTGAGGAGCCCACGAAACGAAAATAGAATCATCTTTACTCATTGACCATCCCGCCATTTCATAGCACCAAGCAATATCCTCTCCTTCTGCATTCTGTACAGTATAATTTGAGGGGGGATCGTCAATATGTTCTGCTTTACAAGTCCAAGGAGAGGGGCTAATCTTCTCTCGTAGCTTACGGATAGTACCCAGGTTCATTTTACTCATGTCATACTTTCCTTGAATGAAGTGCACTTATCATGCCATACTTTTCCATCTTTCTCCCAATGTTCTTCATATAAGCTTACTTCCTCTTTACAGAAATGACAAAGTGATTTCCCCTCTTTCTCACTCCCCTTCAGAATAGCGGCAATGTCGATGCGAAGTGGCTCATATTCAATATAAAACGACATGGCAATTCCTATATGATTGCCCAATGATTCAAGCATTTCATCGGCCCGCTTGAGGAGATCCTTTAACTCTTTGATCTCAAAAAATTGTTTATCATGCATCATCACCCATCCTTCATCTCCTTTCTGCAATCGTCGCACTTCAGAGATGAGCCGTCTTATTCTATCGTTGGATGCGAGAGTACCATATTGGTCCGGTGCATCTTCCCACTCATCCAATTCAGCGTCAGTGATGGTCATTGTTTCATTCTCCTTATGATTTCCGGTAAGTAGACATGACGTAGCATGTTCTCATAAACTGGTTCATGAGGTATGAAGCCACAGTGAGAGATTACATATTCAATATCTGCAATGAACTGATCTTTGCTCATAGATTGGAGCATTTGAGTTCGTCTTAATTCGTATTTTTCCTGGTCTAAACTCTTTTCACTTCTTAAACCTCGAAAGATGCTAATTGGGTCGATGGGATCACTCATGATTCATTCTCCTTGGTTTCCAATTCCTTTAATCTATCTTCTAGATGATTTTTATATTTACAAGCAGGACAGATTTGGAAACGCCTTCTTTGATCATCAACATAAATACAACCGCAATCAGGACATAAGATTGATTTATCTGATAGAGTGATGTTATTGGTTTTCAGTTGGTTTTTAAATAAATGAGCTAATGAGATGACTCTATCTTTGTATTCTTCTTTAAATGTTGTTTCATTAATAAATTCTTTAATTGTCCAAACTTGATTAGAATCTTCTTCCGCGAATCTATGTGTTATTGTATTGAATGCTGAAAAGTTAAATTCATCATGATAATCTTCAGTCATATCGACAATTCTAATCATTATCTTCCTCCCATTGGCTCATCATCATTACTGCTTTGTTGGTTTTCTTTGCATGATCAATTTCATTCTGAGTTGACTCACCAATATATTCATCAACATCAATTACGAATATGGCATCTGAATTGTCGATTTTCTTAAAGTGAACCCGATCTAGTAATCGCTTTTCTTTTTCAGTGAGAGGTTCATTATCAGCGTGACCAAAGAAGGCAACTGAATAAACAACATTGCCCATCATGCTTAGCTTCTTATTCCATTTAATGAACTCATCTTTGAATTTGGTTGAGCCGCAAAGTGTAATCTTCATTGTCTCAACCTCGAGGATTTGTCATTTACGATAGCGTACGTCTCTACCAGGGAGAGGGTTTGCTTTTTGAATGTCATGAATCGACTAACCGAAATCGGCTCACATGAGCTCATTAAATCACCTCTTTACAAAATAAGCAGGTTCCGTTAGGGAGAGGTGACGAATGCCGACAGTTTTCATTCTTTTCAATTGTCGGTAACGGAAGGATTTTTGATTTAGGACTAAATCCCCGCTTATATCTGATCCAGTCCTGCCAGCTATCAAATTTCTTTAGCTCACCCCAAGAATTTAGAAATTCCTCTCCAAGCCTGGTTAGATACCATTTTGATGGAGACTTTTTACCTAATTCTCGTTTAGAATACGCTAATCCGTTCTGTTGTAGTTTGTAAATCGCAGTTGCCGAAGATGCGATACTTGGATTCTTTTTCAATTCATCTAGAGTTGATGCCGGCCTTGACTTGAGATAGATTAGTATCATGTATTGAGTCGGTCCTACAACCAATGCAGGTTGGAATAATGCGTAACCGATTCCACTTTTATCTTGTTTGTGGAGTTCCTCATCTTGTTTCATAATTTATAAACCGTTTAACCACGCCGGTTAAAGAACATTACTGAGTCGTAACCAATGAATAACAAAATGCCGACATTGAACCTTTCTTTGTTAATTATAGCCTCCCTCTCGGGAGGCATCAATTAACGTAAAGGTAATGTTTTTCACGCAAATTTCCTACTTATAACTACGTAGTAGTATAACAACGATGGAGATGCCAAGATGGGGACTATAAAAAGGGTTTATGAATGATCGTGAATAAAGGGTTTGTAAATCGACGAATTTGTGGGAAAAAAGTAGAAAAAAAGGGTTGTGGATGCACTCCGACTATTTAAAAGTCGAATTTTAATATTGATTGTCTATACTCTGAAGAGCTAAGATTAGGTTCATCTAACTGTGGAGGTTGTGGAAGAGGTAGTTGTGGAAGAGGTAACGGAAGAGGTAGTTGCACACTCACCGGCAGCGGTAATTGTGGGACTTCCACAACTTCTTCCTCTTCTTCTAAATCAGGTGGCATACCATCTATGAAGTATAATGCCTTCATTGCTCTCGTCCTGGCCACATAGATTAGGTTCTGTTCTTGGTTTTGTTCCCAGGGAGAGATAGCCTTAGGGTGTGGCATTACGATCTTACCATCTCTGAATGGATTGTTCCACATTATGAAAACACGTTCTGCTTCTGCTCCCTTAGCTCGATGAACTGAAGAAAGAGAAACTCGCTTGGCATCTGGTCGCTCAATGAATGTTTGATCAATGGTTTGTTCAATGCACTCAATTGTTGTGCAGTTCAGTGAATTGGTATAGAAGATTTGAACGCATTCGATTGCATCAGCTAAGATTGAGATAGCTTCATCTTCCTCATTTCCGCCATTCCTCTCTAAGATTGCATGTCTCCTCTGATAATGATATTCTTCTGAGAACTCGATGAATTGATCAATTGTGAATCCTTTCATATCAGCTATCTTCCTAACATAACTGATCAGCATCTCAGATACATCACGTCCAACAACGATTGCTTGAACACCATTTGAGATGAGCTGAAAGAATGTTCCAATCAGAGGACCATTAACTCTAGATAAGATCATATCACCGCGAATCAATGTTGATTGTAATTGTTGAAAGTCAACTGAGTCAACAATTCCTTCATCAGTGCCTTCAGGTGCTTTGATATGAGGAACAATTCCTTTGACCGTATCTAAGATCTTGGTTGCACATCTAAAGTTGTAGGTTAATGCGAACTCTCTCACTGGTTCACCTGTCACTTTCTCCATCTCATCTTTCATCTGATCTAATGAATTATCTAATGCGCCGGCAAATCCATATATTGCCTGCTTACGATCACCAACAGCAACTATCTTTCCACCTTCTTTTAGTGATTTGAATAAGATTTGATGTTGTAATTGATTGAGGTCCTGAGCTTCATCAACAAGGAGAAAGTCAAACTGCTTGTAGAAGCTCTTATCCAATTTGAATAATGCAGGTAACCAAATCTGATCAGTGAAATCAATCTCTCGTTGTTGACCAATCTGAAATTGTTGAACACCTAACTTTTGCATCTCAGCAAGTGCATACTCTAAAATCCACGATTCAACTTCTGAAGGAAATGAGATACCGTAATGGATCATCACTTTCTCAATAGCTTCTGGATTGGTAACGGAAACAAATTCTAATCTGATCTTTGCGAATAGATCTTTGAGATTTTTGATAACCATTTTTCTTAATTTGTAATCAAGTTTAAGGCCTCGCTTGGTTGCATCACTAACCAGGTTTCGAGCGATGAAGTAGTACTTGCTATTGTTGATTTTGATCTTCTTGGCATCATCTCCCATGTAGTTACGAAGAGCAGCGAATGATAGAGAGTAAGTTGTTCTGACATTAACGCTGCCTCCAATACCTTTGTCATTAATCTTTTGTTCTGCTTCAACCTGGTTCTTTTTGTTGAATACTGCATATCCGATATTGGAAACACCTGAAGCAACTAGAGATACCATCATCCAAATCAGATTGGTTGTTTTACCTGATCCGGCAACTGCCTCTATGATGGCTGCTTTCTCAGGATGATCATCTACTGCCCAGTATATAGGCCTAAGTTGTTCGCCGGTTAGATAATCCGGTAAGTTGTTGTCGTGCATCAGAGGTAAATGTGGAAGTTGAAGTATATAAGGAATGTTGTGGAATGGAGTTAAATTCTTCCAAATTCTGTAGTGAGATGTGGAGAAGTTTTGGTTATATTGGAAGGTGAATAACTTCTAGGTCTTATTGTAATAGGTCCAATGTCATTCATTCTTCTAACAATTAAAGATCCGCTTGTTTTTACATCTTTGAGAAACCTTTCAAATTGTGTATCTCTCCTTGGTATATACATTGGAGGTTCTGCTTGTAACCATTGAGAGTGACATAATGAACACCATTCAGTTGGTTCATGATTGCAAGTCATAGTTAGCTACCATCTCATCGAAACATTCACTAAAAACTTCTTCTTCGTTTCTTTCATATTTCTCGAACATGAATTTCAATCCAAAGTAGATTTTAACTGAAACGAATTTGCGATTATTGATGATCACGTAACTATATCCTGCTTCGATAATCTTATTCTTGTAGTATTGCATCTCTTGTAAATCATCAACCTCATTTATTCTCGTATCAATCTCGTTCGTTCCCATGTTCTCAACCTCAATGTTCCTTTCTGCCAAGCTTTGTAGTGCTTTCTGCATAATTTCTTTTCCTCTGTTGCTTTACGATTACAGTTAATCTTAACGCAATGCACCTTTTGTTTCCCCCTCATTATTGCTTTGCTTGGATTCGAACCAAGTTCCCAAAGATAATGATCCCTAGTTGATGATCTAAGGCAAGTTAAACGCGCCACTATCGAAGATCATCAACCAAGTTTTTGAGGGAGATCGCCAGGTCTCAAAGCATTTCAAAGGAGATATTATCTCCCTATAAAAAAAGTGTTTTACTCTATCAATTTCTCTTTCATCCATTTACTATTGCAATTAGGACATCCAATCAAATCTCCTTCAGTTAAATGACTCATATTCATTTCACTGAGAGCTGAATTTGAATAAAATATCAAACCTTCAGTTCGATTACAATTAAGAGTATTACATGGTATCATTTTACTCTCTCACTGGCTTCTCAACTGTTTCTATCTTTAATTCCTCTGCGCTAATATCGTAAAGTGCCATTGCTCGATGAAGGATTACGATAATTCGATCAGCTGCCAAGTTTGTTTCAGTATAGATCCCATCTCCAATTTCAAAAGCTCTTACCATGTCAACGGTGTCTTTGCTGAAATAAGGCCTCTTTGGTCCAGTGAGAGATAGCAATTTATCTGAATCTAGCTTTCTTTCATTGATGAAATCAACAAGCTGTTGTGCGGCTTCAATTGCTAATTCCTTGTAACTGCTTACTTCAGTTCGATCATTGTCGATGAAAGTAAATGAAACAGGCTTTTTTCCGGAGTAGAATTTCGCTTTTACTCGTTGTCGTTCCGGTCCAAATTCCTCTACTCTCTCCTTGGTTTCAACTGCGATTTCCTCAGTAATTTCCTCTTTTTCAGATTCTTCGATTTCATCAGGAACTTCGATGATTTCAGATTCAGGTTTGGGAGATTTTTTCTTACTCGATTTCCCTTTTCCGTTACCCTTTCCTTTCCCTTTTCCTTTTACTTTACTTTCTTTCTTAGTCATATTATCAGCTCCTTTTATTTTTTCTATATCGCTTATTCTTCTGAATGAAATGATCTCTATTCTAGATCTGTCTGTGACCTTAAGCCCTCTCATGAGCATCTCCTTTACTACATCACTCTTCTTACCTGGTGTAGAGGAGTTATACCATGACTGTCTACCCTTAGACCACTTCTTCATAGGTATGCGTGGCATCATAGTCTTAGTAAGGTCTTGGGTAAGGGCACTGGTGGGTACACGTCTATTAGCACATGAATATGCTTTATACTTGGCCTGGCCTATGTGCACGATGTAGTTCTCAGATAGCTCAGGGACATCACCCCCTGAAATATAGGGTATGTGTATCTCATGAAACCCCTGTGTACTGTAGTGCTTGTGTACTACCATACGTCTAGTCATACGTGCCAACAGTCCTCAGTGGAATCTAGAAATCAATTGAGTACCACGCCGGTTTATAATCATTGCCACAAACGTATCACGTCATTAATATAATGTAATTAAATGACGGTTATTCGCAGAGATATATAG
>SDBT01000251.1_pt1 | contig 79757 bp, 83 predicted proteins | sample 2277101 | NCBI WGS metagenome assembly SDBT01 (sample SAMN10404973, study PRJNA504765) | marine sediment metagenome | isolation source: marine sediment core GS10_PC15, 103 cmbsf | place: Arctic Ocean: Southern Knipovich Ridge | collected 2010
ACAAAAAAACCAACTACTAAAAACAAAAGTGTTGAAATCGAAGTTAAATCTATACTAGCTAAAATCATCATATACTTACTCCTTTTTAATTTTCATTTATATATTTTTTTTTGAACTCTTGGACTATTAAATTTGAGCCTTGTCCTGTCATAACTTGTATTTTCTTACCTTTTTCTATGTAACTTTCTTTAGTTATTGCAAAATAAGATTTATCATTTATAAAAATTTTTCCAGTAGGTCTAAGATCTGTTAGAGCTATGCCAGATTTGCCAATTAGCTCTTTTTTAAAAGAAGAGGCTTTATATCCTTCTTGATCTGAGCTTAAATAAATATCTTTATTAGCTTTCAATTTTTTTAGTGCAAATTTAACAACCATAAACACCAATAAACCTAAAACTAAAATATATAATATAAAATGAATAACCTTTATTTTTTCTGCTATCAAAAAGAAAAGAGAAGAAAAAAGTAAAACAGATCCACCGATAGCAAAAATGCTGCCTGGAAGAAAAAATTCCAAGTAAATCAAAAAAAGCCCCATAAGAGATAATATTATTGCTACAAACATAGTGCCTTTAAAATTTTTATCTAAAATATTATAATTTATTGAAGTTAAAATACAATTTTTTTAGAAAATAATTATTGACGATCATTGAAATATCAAGCAAAATTTCAAAAAAGGACTACTTTTTTATAAATAAATGCATTTTTTTAAAAGGATAATTTTAATAGCTTTTCTAATGCCAATTAGTATTTTTGCTTTAAACTATGATGTTAAATTCACAGGGCTTAAAGACAGAAATACTCTTCAGGCAATAAAAAGAACATCTAACTTGGTAATTTTACAAGAGCGTCCCCCTAAAACTATAAATTCCTTGAGATTTAGAGCGAACTCAGATATTTCTGAAATGTTAAAAGTTCTACATTTTTATGGGTTTTATGATGCTAAAATAGATATAGATTTAGAAGAGAATAAAAATATAATCCTTGTAAATGTTTTAATTATGCCGGGGGTTAGATATACGATAAAAGATGTAAAAATCTATACAGACTGCATAGATAAAAAACAGATGGATATTGGGGGAATTTCAGTTAAAGATTTAGATCTTAAACTAAATTCAGCTCTAATTACTCAAAATGTTTTAAATGCTGAAAAAAAATTATTATTTCTATTATCAAACAAGGGATATCCTTTAGCAAAAGTTGAAAAAAGAGATGTGATAATTGATCAAACTCATAAAAATGCTTTAATTGAGTTTTGCGTAAATACTGGATCTTTCTCTCTTTTTGGCGATACTAAAATAACAGGATTGAAAGATATCGATAAAAGCTATATCGATAAAAAAATCAAATGGACACAGAATCAAAAATATGACTCTAGAAAAGTCATTGAAACCCAACAAAATCTTTTAAAAACAAATCTTTTTAGCTCCGTTGCTATTTTACATGTTGATAAGATTGATGAAAAAGGTCAATTAGAGATGAATCTCAAGCTCGTTGAAGCTTTGCATAAATATATCTCTACAGGAGTTAGTTATGCAACGATAGATGGTTTTGGAGTATCACTTAGCTGGGCTAACAGAAATTTTAGATCTCAAGGCGAGCTTTTAGCAATTGATGCTAACGTTGCTCAAAGATTAATTTTGGGTATTGCAACATATAAAAAACCAGATTTTATAAAAATTGATCAAAACTATGTTTTGAGATTCGAAGCATCTAGAGAAAAGATCCCTGCATCTTATTTAGCATTTATTTATTCTATGGAAAACAGAATAGATAGAAAATTTTCAAAAAGAATACATGGATCTATTGGTTTTTCAGCAGAGTATGATGAGATTACTCATAGTGCTAACGATGGAAACTTTTTTTTACTATCTCTGCCTGCTTTTCTAAAATTCTCATCTGCAAACAATTTACTTAATCCAACGCATGGTCAAACAATAATTTATAGAGCAGAGCCCTTTAAAAATACGATAAACTCTGCTAAATACTTTTTTAAACAGACTCTTATTTATAATTTATATATACCACTCGAAAAAAACAGAAATTTTATATTAGCCATAAGAATGTCTCTAGGCTCAATTTTCGGAGCAAAAGTTTTTGATCTTCCATTAACAAAATTATTTTTAGGGGGATCAGATGATGATTTAAGAGGGTATAAATATAGAACTGTAAGTCCTTTGGATGCTAATAACGATCCTATAGGGGGAAGATCAGCTATTTATTTTTCTTTTGAGCCAAGAATCAGACTTACTCAAAAAGTTGGTTTAGTTCCTTTTACAGATCTTGGAGTTGTATCTTTCAAAGAGTATCCCTCAGTTAATGAAAAATGGTTCAAATCTGTAGGTATAGGTCTTCGTTATTTTTCATTTTTTGGACCAATTAGATTAGATGTAGCTTTTCCATTAGATAGAAGAAGAGCTATAGACCCTAGTTATAAAATTTATGTAAGTGTAGGACAAACATTTTAATTAAAAAAAAAGCATGAAAAAGAAAAAAAAACATCACACAATTATTTATCATCTAACTATTTGGATAATTATATCTATTTTTATAGTTATATCAGCCTCTTTGATTACGCTTCAAACTAGCTTTGGCAAAGAGAAAATAAAAAAAGCTATAATAAATTTCGCTAAAAAAAGTGATATAGATCTAAAATTTGATAAAATAGATGGCATTCTACCTTTTGAGTATTATTTAAAAAATGTCAAAATAGATTCTCAAAACACTATCATTGATATCGAAGAGCTAAGTTTTAGGATTAAATTTCTACCTCTTTTAAAAAAGAATTTAAGTTTCAAAAGTTTTCAAGCAAGTAACATTAGCATTGATAGGGAAAAGACTAAAAATGATTCCGAGATTAATTCAAATATAGTAAAAGAAACTGAAAAAACAACAACTGAAACTTCTTCTTCTTTAAAAGAAAATAGTCAAATAGATAATGATTTTTTTATATCGCTTCCTATAAAAATTAACTTTGATAGCCTTAAATTAAAAGATTTGCATCTAAAAGTTGATGATATACTCTTAACATTAGATATCTCAGGAAATGCAAAACTTTTAAAATATTCAAAAGCATTCATAGCTCAATTAAATATTCAAAGAAAAGATTTTAAAAAATCATATTTAGATATTTTGTTTAAAGCTTATAAAAAAGAGAATTTTTTTAAAGCAAAAGCAAATTTATATATAGCTACATCTAAAGTTTTAAATCCCTTTTATCAAAAGGATAGAGATTTTTCATTTAATCTCAATTTAGAGAGCTTTGGTAATTTTAAATCTTTTAAAAATTTTAATGATCTATTTTCAAAAGCTGAGGGGAAACTCTCTGGTAATATTTTCAAAGTTGAAGATTTTTTCAAATTCGAAGATTTTTTCAAATTCTCAGATCTCGAGTCTCATTTTTCCTTTGATTTTTCTCTGCTCGATGATTTGAGTATAAATATTTCAAAAGGATTTTTAAAAAATGATCTTTTCAAAATCTATTTAGATGCTCTTATAGATAAAAATTATAGCCTACAAAAAGTAAATGCCTCTCTAAGAATAGATGATCTAAAAAAAATAAATGATAATTTTTATGGCTCTTTTCTCTCCAAAGCAACATATGAAAATAAAAATTTTATATCCGATTTTGATTTCAAAGATTTTTCTGTCTCAGATATCTCATTTGTAGATTTTAAAGGAAGTATAAATGGTCAATATCTAGATAATATTTTAAAAGCAAAGCTCACATCTAATACATTTACCTTAAACGAAACTTTAAAAATTTCAAGTGATTTAAAATTTGAAAATTTTTCTTTGAATTTTTCAAATTTAAATATTTCTTCTCCTTCGATAAAACTTTTAGCAAATTTGGATCTAACCCCTTCTTTAAATTTAATAGGCAAAGGAAATATTCATTTTAATGATCTAGCTCCAATAGGTGTTTTATATCCCAAAAAACTTTTTAATGCTCAACTAAATGCTTTATTTGAACTAAGCAAAACAGAAGAAAATAAAAAATCTTTTCAAAATCTCTCATTAGATATCACAGCTCAAAATTATTTTTTTGAAACCCTTTATGGGCAAAGTGCTAAAATTAATTTAAATATAGACAATCTCTTTAGAGATCCAGTAATAGATATTGAATCAACTTTTAAAGACTTAAAATATCATGATTTAAAAATAAGTGAGATAAAATTCTCAAGCTCTACTAAAGAGGAAAATTGGCCATATGATCTAAAAATGATCGCTAATTTAAAAAAACCAATTGAGTTAGAATCTGAAGGCTTTTTCAAAATTCATGAAAAAGATTTTACTTTAAATATCCAAGATCTCAAAGGCAATCTATTTTCAAATAGTTTTATTTCACCAAAACCTATATTGCTTATATATGAAAAAGATAAATTTCAAATTAGTGATCTCAATATTGAATTTGCAGCTTCTTCTATTTTAGCTGATATAGATTTTACAAATAAAACATCTAAAGCAAAAGTTACTCTAAAAAATTTTCCTTTAGATTTTTTATCTATCAATCCTTTAGATCTAGATGTTACAGGATATGTAGATCTAAATTTTGAAATAGAAAAACAAATTTCAGCTAATGGCATATTAGATATAGATATAAAAAACTTAGAAATCCTAGCTATTGGCGATGAAAAACCTCTAAAAGCATCTGGATCATTAAAATCTAAAATCCAAAATGATTATTTTAATTTAGACAGCTCATTAAAACTAAAAAACACTCAACTAATCTCTCTTAGTGGTAAAATTCCAATAAATCTAGATTTAGCCTCTTTAAAAGTAAAAATCAACGATCAAAAAGATCTATCTATCGATTTATTATATAATGGAAAAGTTGAAGAACTTTTAGATTTTGTAAATATCGGCCCGCAAAGATTAGAAGGAGATTTAAAAACAGATCTTCATTTGAAAAACAATTTAAAAGATTTAAAAATGTCGGGCAGCTGCACTTTTGAAAATGGATATTTTGAAAATTACTATACAGGAACTATTTTAAAAGATTTAACAGCTAAAATGACCGCTAAAGATGAAAAAATTTCTTTAGAGTATTTAAAGGGAAAAGATCCTGAAAATGGAAAAATTTGGGTCTCCGGAATGTTTTCTTTATCTCAAAAAAAGGATTTCCCATTTTATTTTAAAACTCAAATAGACAATTTACTTTGCGTTGATTCAAATATCATAAGATCAAAAGCTACAGCTTTAATTGAAATCTCAGGCGATAGGATATCATCTACAGCAAAAGGAAATGCTAAAGTAAATACCTTAGATTTGACAATCCCTGACAAACTACCCATTGTTATTCCTGATCTAAAAGCTACTTTTATCTCTCATCCATCTCAAAAACAAGAAAATTCTACTCCTAAACGTACAATGTATCCTATTCATTTAAATTTTGATTTAGATGTTACAGATCCGATTAAAATTCATGGCCAAGGATTAAACTCTACTTGGATAGGTAATTTTAAAATAGGTGGCACTTACATGAATTTTGAAACTATAGGAGATTTAAAACTTTTAAAAGGAAGTTATGTTTTTGCAGGACGTCATTTTGATTTAACAAAAGGAAAAGTCTCTTTTACGGGAAAACCAAACGAAATGCCAATTTTAGATATTCACGCAACAATAAATCAAAGAGGTGTAAAAATCATTGCAGATGTTGAAGGACCTTTAGACAACCCAAAAATAACTTTCAACTCCTCTCCTCCCCTTCCTTCTAGCTCAATAATGTCACTTTTAATTTTCGGCCAACAACTAAATGAGCTTACAGAATCTCAAACAATTGAGCTCGCCTCTACCATGAGTCAAGAATTAGATGATTCCTCTTTATCTAGCTCTAATGCTTTAGCTAATCTTGGAATTGATAGATTTAATATCATTCAACCCTCTGCTACAGATCCTCTCGGCTCTGATCAGATGGCAGTTCAATTTGGAAAATATTTAACCAAAGGCGTTGTAGTATCTTTATCTCAAGGAGCAGAACAAGGAAGCTCTAATATCATTATTGAAGTAGATTTAAAGAAGGGATTTATCTTTCAAGCAGAAACCCAACAGCAAGAAGAGCAGGGTAAATTCTCTTTAAAATGGCGCCGTAATTATTAATAAATTGTTAAATAATAATTTTAATTATATAAAAATATACAATTCTAAAGCACTGTTTCTTTATGTTTTATAAAAAAACTTAGAAATAAAAAATAAAGTCCATAGCCAAAAATAGAGATTAAGCTTATATTAAATATAAGCAAAGCGAGAAAATATTTTAAGGAGGTAAAAGATGGGAGATACTGCTGTCTTTCCAAGCTACGTTGATCTAAATCCTAACCTAGATGTTATGAACATGTATCAACAACAAGATGAACATCTAAGTAATAAAATTAAAGAAAAAACAAAAGCAATTGCCAAAAACTCTCAAAATATCCGTAGTTTAACTTCGTTTATGAATAAACTTAGAGATGAATATGGTATTGGAATGAACACTAATGGTAAAAAAATAAATGAAATAGACTTTTCTAAGTCACCTGAAATTAAAGAACTTCTTGACCGATTATCTGAAATGGGATTAATTGATGCAAAATACCAAACTAAATATACATTCCATTCAGCTGTTGAAATTGAGATGTTTATGGCTCACTTAGAAGGAAAAATTGAAGAGATAAAAAATGATAATGAGCCAAACCTACTGCTCATACAACCTCTTTTAGATCTAATGAAACAGTTAGCTGATATTGTAAGGAAAATCAATGAAAGCGATGAAAAATTAAAAGAAATGACTCACAGACTATAAAAAAAATGCTTATGACAACAATAAACGATGATATAGAAGAAAAATACTCTCAAGCTAAAAGGTTATTTGAAAATGGCATTTTAAAAGATGCGAAAGATATTTTTGTAGAGCTTACATTAAAAAAACCATTTAATTGGGAGTTTTGGTTCGCATTAGCGACAATATATGAGCAAGAAAAGAATTATACTCAAGCAATAATTTCCTATAAAATGGCAATAGTATTAAATCCTGAAAATGATATTTTGTACTTCCATTTAGCAGAGTGTTTTCTCTCTATAAATGATAAAAAACAGGCGATTGAGAATTTAAAATTAGCTCAAAAGTATACAAAAGACTCCTTTTTAAAAGATAAAGTACAAATTTTAATAAAACAAAATTTAAAATAATTTTGGAGGTAATTATGGGAAATACCCCAGCAGTTCAAAGAATTGAAGAACTAGATGAAAAAGAAAGATCGAAAAGAATACAGCGTGCATATGATCCCTTAATTGAACATTCAGATGTAGAATATGGAGCAAAGCCTGAATTTAGATTAAAATCAGCTGCAGCTACTACAATTCAAAAGGCGCCTGAAGCACACCCAAATGAACCTTTTGATATTTCTTCTACTGCTACTCCAACTAGTAAAAAGACACTACCAGAAATAGCTTCTAGTAAAGAGCTTATATCAATAGCTCCAACAAAAGACCCAAAGAAAAGTTCTTCTACAACAGCTCTAGGATATGAAATCGTCAAAGCAATTGAACGAAATGAAGAGATCGTTAGAGGAATCTCAGATATTTTAGTAAATAATATCAAAGATAAAAACAAGCTAATAGTAGAGCTTACAAAAGAAGAACAAGAAAAGTTAAATGAGCTTTTAAAACAGCTAAGAAAAAATGAAAATGCTGATACAGTAAAAAGCATACTAAATGTGTTAACAGCTTCTAGTGCTATTGTTGTAGGATCTGTTCTTTTGGCGCCTGCAGCAACAACAGCAGTAGCTACTTCTCCACTTTGGGGAGCATTATTAATAGCTTCTGGGGTAACTAATTTAATCTCAAATGAAATTTTACCGAGAATTGATGGTTTTGAAAAAATAGCGAGTTTCTTTACATCTGATGAAAATAAAAAACAAGATTTAGCAGAAAACATTCAAACAACCACAACAATTACTTCTACAATTTTATCTATTACATCAGCTATTGCAACAAGTCCGCTGCTTGGCTCAGTTTTAAAATGGTCTGAAGGAGTAAAAATTCTTGATATTGGTTTAGGGCTCGCTTCTGGCGCTGCAAATTTCACAAAAGATGTCGGAGAGTATCAATATAAAAGTGCCGAATCAGCGCAAACCTTGATTGAGGATAAATTAAAACAAGAAAAAAATGATTTAGAAAATGATCACCAAAGCATGAAATCTGCTTTAGATGTTCAAAAAGCATTTAACACTATAAGCGCCAACATTATCCATACATTAAATGAAGTATCCGAAAAAGATTCAAGAGGTAAACGAACTCTAAACTCTAATATACAATTTGAGCTTGCAAATACTGCAGCAGAATCCATAAAAGCTTTAAATGCAAATTTATCTCATAGATTCATTCAGATCTATAATTCTAGACTTGAATCTAAAGAAGCAACTTTACAAACAGCTAATTCACAGAAATGGCAAGCTATCCCTCATGGCTTTTCTGCTGCAATTTCACTTACTTGTATAATAGCAGCAAGCGTTTTAAAAGCACAAAATTCTAAGTGGGCTATGCTCCCTGACGCCTTAGCTACTTCAGGGCCGAAAGTAGCTGATCTTATTACAAATCTTCAAAATAAAACTATTACAATAGCAACAGATAGAGCAAGATCTGCTGAGTTCGAAAAACAAACTAAAAGTGCTACTAAAGATCTCATAGGTTCAACAATTGCAAGAACAGTTGAAATTTCAAGTAGATTAATTCAAACTGCAGGTGCTGCTTAATTTTTAGATTAAAAATAAAAAAATCTTTTCTTTTGCGAGAAAGTTTCTAATTTCATATAGTCCGGCTTAGATAGACATTGAAAAGCTTATGTATATTTTACTAAAAGATACTTTTTTAAATTTTTTAGCAGGCGCGGGCGAATACATCCGATTAATATCAGATGTATTTAAATCTATATTCCAAAAATTTCCTAAATGGCCGCTTATTAGAGACCAACTTTTTTCAATTGGAGTTATGTCACTAGGTGTTGTGGCGATAACAGGACTATCAACTGGGGTTGTATTAGCAGCTCAAAGTATTTATCAGCTAAGCTCTAAAGGCCTCGCTAACATCACAGGAATTATGGTTGCAAAAATTATGATTACGGAATTAGGACCAGTGCTCACTGCTTTTATGGTAACAGGAAGAGTTGGCGCTGCTATGTGCGCAGAGATAGGAACGATGAAAGTAACAGAGCAAATCGATGCGATAAGGTCGATGGCAGTAAATCCTAAAAGCTATCTAATTGCTCCAAGATTTATAGCTGGCATAATTATGGTACCCTTACTTACTGTTTTTTGTATACTTATGGGAATTTTAGGCGGATATTTGATATCTACCTATTTTTTTCATATGAGTGCCTCTACTTACTTCACTCCTATGCCACTTCATATTACAAAGTTTGATATAATTGCGGGGGCCGTAAAATCTATATGTTTTGGGATTTTGCTAGTTACTATTTGTTGTTATAAAGGGATGCAAACCAAAGGAGGAGCTGAAGGTGTTGGAAAAGCAACAACTAACTCTGTGGTTATTAGCTATGTATCGATATTGATATCTGATTTTTTGATAACTCTAGCTTTAAATGCTATACATTTAAAAATTAAATATGGTTGGCATTTATGATTAATATAATAGATTTATATAAAACATATGCTAATAATTTGGTTTTAAAAGGTTTAAACTTAGAAGTAAATAGAGGAGAAATTTTAGTAATCTTAGGAAGATCCGGAGTTGGTAAAAGCGTACTTTTAAAACACATCATTGGAATTGAAAAGCCAGATAGTGGGAAAGTTGAAATAGATGGTGTTGATATTACAAACCTTTTATTTGCAGATTTACATAAACATATAAAAAATATGGGCATGCTTTTTCAAGGAGCGGCCTTGTTTGATTCAATGAATATCGAACAAAACACAGGATTTTATTTAGAACATAACCTAGATCCGACATCTAAAAAAAAGTTAACTAAAAAAGAGATAAAAGAAAAGGTCGCTGCAGCCCTTCAAATGGTTGGTTTAGAAGATGCTAAAGATAAAATGCCATCGGATTTATCAGGTGGGATGAAAAAAAGAGCTGCGCTCGCAAGACTAATCGCCTACAGACCAAAGATACTTTTGTATGATGAGCCTACAACTGGCTTAGATCCTATAACATCAACTCAAATAAATGAACTTATCGTAAAAACTCAAAATGAACTAGGCGGCACATCTATTATTGTAACACATGATATTCATTCAGCTTGGTATGTAGCAGATAGACTCGCTCTACACAGAGATGGCAAAATAATTTACACAGCTTCGCCAGAAGAGTTTATTAAAATTGACGATCCTGATATTGCTTATTTAAAGAAGGCTTTAACAAATTTTGAACGGGGCAGATAAAATACGGCATAAAAAATGAGTGATAAATTAAAAAACATATTAATTGGTTTGTTTGCGCTGATGGCAATAATGGTTATTGTTGGAACGGTGCTTTTTCTGCAGCCATCAATTGGAGACGGCCAAAAAATCTTAAATGTTAGATTTTCGAATATTGCCGGTATAAATGTTGGAACAAGAGTTACTTTTGCAGGAAAACCAATAGGTGAAGTCGCAAAAATTTTAGAAGTACAAGATGCAAGAGAAGACATTAGAGATGATCTCTCAAGAATCTTTTTTTATCAATTAAAGCTTAAAGTAGATTCAAGCATAGATGTTTATGAAAAAGATATAATCTCTATTCAAACGACTGGACTTATGGGAGAAAAATCGATTGGCATTACCCCAAAATCCTCTCCTAGAGAGGAAAAACTCATTACAAATGAGATAATTTATGCAAAATCTGTAGATTCTATAGAAAACACAGCTCAGCAGATATCTCAACTCTCTGATAAAGCTGAAAAGACTTTAGATAATTTCAATGTTTGGTTTGAGAAAAACTCTAAAAGCCTCTCACTGGCAATGACATCTGTATCTAGTCTTTTAAGCGATATAGACAATCAAAAAATTGTTTCATCTGTACATAGTTCGATTAACTCTTTTACTAACAGCTTAAATCATGTAAATAATGCTTTAAAAATTTTAGAAGATAAAAATGCTTTTGATAAGCTAAATATTTTAGTTGACAACGTAACTCTAACAAGCGATTTCATCGCAACTGAAGGCAAAGAAACTCTTAAAAATTTAAAATTATTAACAGAGCATTTAACTGACTCAAAATCAAGCATTGGTAAACTTTTAACTACCGATGATTTATATCTAAAATTTAATGCTTTGTTTGGTAAAGCTAACACTATTTTTAACGATATAAATCAATATGGTATTTTATTTCAGTATTCAAAAGGCTGGCAAAGACAAAGAACCAAAAGGGCAAATATCTTAGAATCTTTATCTACAGCAAAAAGCTTTAGAAGTTATTTTGAGACGGAGATATCAGATATTACAAGCTCGCTTGGAAGAATCAATACTCTCATAGAAAAATCTAGTGATCTTTCTCAAAAAGAAAAAATTGTAAACAGCGAAAACTTTAAAAGAAACTTTGCATATCTTTTAAGACAAGTAGAGAGTCTTTTAAATATGGTTAAACTATATAATGAAGATCTTTTAGATAAATCTAAAGATTAACAATCTTTAAAGATTCATAATCAATGATTAATAATCTTTAATGATTAATAACTTTTATAGATTTTAAAAAAGCTGGATCATAAAGAGAAGATATCCCCTTTAAAATTTTAGATGAGTGTGTAAACATCTCAATATCAATAATGTTAATAGCTGATATCGTTCTTGTTAAATCCAAAGAATTTATAGATCTTTCTCTGACAAGCAAAGCTGGCCCATATATAAGCCATCTAAAATAATCTTCTGTTTCTTTAGTAAAATTTTCATTTTTTAAAAGTTTTAAAAAGCTATAAAAAGAAGCCCCTGCTAAAGATCCGATATCGATACCATCTTTGCAAGAAAAGCTCATAACTTTTGGGTTATGCACTTCTATCAACTTTAAAATAAAGAAGTTATAAAAGATCTCAATAAAATCTAATCTATTTTTTCTAGTTAAAACATTTTTATCTACAAAAAAATGCTTATGAATAAATTTCATTGCTTGATCTACAAATCTATAAAGCTCATCTGTAAATTTTATTGAAAAAGCGCTCTCTTTAGAAACAAGCTCATTTTTAAAGATTTTAATAAAATTGTCAGCTTTATTTAAATTTATAAAAATTCCTGATTGATGATAAAAATCTGATTTTTTATCTAAACCTACAACAGCAATGTTGTTTTTAAAATCTGCTCTTTTCTCTAAAAGTTCTATTTGAGAGCATCTGGCCCTTTCTTTATAAGAATTCTTATCTTGCATGTTGATAAATAAATACTTTTGATTTTTTTCTAAAGATCTTAAAAATCCTTTAAATTCATCAGTAACTTCAGCAGTCGATATAATATATTGCTTAGTTGGGCTTGGACATCTAATTACATCTAATTGATTCTTATTATGGTCTATCTCATATATCTTTGATGGGGCATTATCTTGAAGCAAAGGATCGAAATAAGACATCTCTTCTAATCTAATTACATCTAAAATTTTCATGAGTGGTCCGCTTGGATAAGAAGCTAGTATAACTTGCATACTCTCATCATTTTCTAATATGGTATTTAAAAAAGAGGCTTTTTTTGGATATTTAAATTTTCTTTTTTCAGCCCCTTTTCTAATAAGCAGGTGGATAAAGCCGATCATTTCCTGTTTTATAGAAGAGTTCCTTAAAAACAAATTCTTACAAAAGCTATGGACTATCTCTAAAATACATTCAGCTTTTTTATCTTCAAAATCATAAGCTATAATTTTTTGATACCCATCAGAAGCTAAAATATCTCTTAAAAAATTTTGAAAATCATTAAAATACTCTATAGAATTTTTAAAAAAGCTACTGGTTATTAAGTTCTTAGGGTTAGCAGCTAAGTAAATGGCAAATATAGCTTCATTTATTAAAGAGATTATTTCTGAATTACTATCCATATGATATTTTTGAAAAAAGTAATCATCTATAGCTTTTTGAGATTTTTCTAAAATATAAATAGCGGCCCTTTGAAAATCTTTATCCAAAAAAGTTCTAATTCTCAAAAGAGGATCATCATCAATATCTTTTAAAGAACTTTCATCATATGCACAAAATAGCTTGATATTACGAATAAGCTCATGATCAAAAAATGGTTTTTCATCATCATCTACTAGATAAAAAAGCTCATATTCTTCATCTTTTTTTAAAGATTCAAAATCTTTAAGCCCACTTTTTTCAACATCTAACAAAAGTGATTTATCATTCTCGAGCCACTTTTTATCCCAAGGCTCTTCTCCCTCTAAGCTCTCTGTAAATTTTTTAGAAATTTTCTCAACATAAAAACTTTTAAGTTCTTTAAACTCTAAACACTCTGATATTTTCTCAATATTTGGAATTTTTTCTGCTTCTAAAAGCTTAAAATATTCATCTACCTTATTTGCTGCATCAGTTGCCATAACCATTATAGCCTGAAAACCTTTTCTACATTTTGGTTCATCAAAATCTATAAAATCCTTTTCATAAATCTGTTTTAAATACTCTAAGACTACTATATATGTATCCTTTATACTTTCTATTAGATTTTGAGCATCTTCTCCGATAAACCAATCCATAGTTCTATAGCTAAATTCTTCATCTTCAATAACAATTTTATGTTTTTTCACAATTCCAATAGGTTCTTTAGCATCTATTTTCATTTCTGAGAGTGCACTTAAATTAGCGAGTGCATCATGAATTGTTAGCTCAATTATCTCTTTAGTTTTCTGTTTCAATTACTTACCTATAATTACTATAGTTTAATATCAATTTCTAACCTAATTATTATACTTTATTTATTAATAATTCAACTTTATTACATAAATATTATAAATAATTCATCTATAGAAAAATAAGAGATTTTTAACTAAAAGACCATAAATAGGTTAAAAGAAAAAATCTCTTCATTTGAAATTTTTGATGATTTTTTCAATTTTTCGACTCAAAAACCTAAATCTTTACAAAAAATTAAAAAAAAATTTATAAAAATTTAAAATTTTTTTTTCCATAAAATAATCTATGTGTTATATCTAGTAAGTTTTTTTTTGAAACCATAAACAAAATATTTTACTTCTTAGGCTCAAAGACCTAAAAGTAAGAAACATAAGGAGAAATTTATGAAACTTAATCCTTTTAGTAATTTATATGCAACTGCAGCAAATCATGCCTTGAGTACAATGACCGTAAAAGACAAGGCAGATGGAGATAAAGCATACAAAAGAGTAGAAGTTATCTTCAGAGATACAATCGTTCCTATATTAATTGATACTGCAGATAAACAATACCATGTATTACCAGGAATAGCTAAAGGTTATCGTTCAGCCTACGGAGACGTTCAAGATGCTGAAATACAGAAAAAGGATATCACTCTTACTAAATGGCGAAAATTCAAAGAAGATATCCCTGCAGATGATGCAGGCATTCAGGCCCTTGCATGCTCTATAATAACTAGAGAAAACAATTATAAAGCTGTAAGATTCTGTAGATGGGGAGCTCTCAAAGTTAGTGATATTACATCTAGAGCTTATCACAATCCTACTACTAAAACAGTAGTTGCTACTGCTATAGTAGCAATAGCATTAACTACAGGAGTATTGGCAGTGTATAAGTATAAACTCGCTTGCGGATTCAATATACAAAATCCAACACCAGCTAATACTAACGTTGCTAAAGACACTTATCTCGTTCAACTTGGTTCTATAATTAGTTCAGGTCTATCATGGGCGCGAGCTTCGAGATTTAATGTCGTTGGTTTGTAAAAGAATAGAAAAAACAAATTAAAAATAGAGGGAAAATATGACTGTTAATCCAGTATTTGTAAACGCATTAAATTCTTCTTCCTTTGATCGCCAAAACCAGGCGATGTTAACTGAGTGGAACGTTACCTTAAGTAAGGGCTATCAAAAAACTTATTATATGTTAGTCTTGCAAAAACCAATAGAAAAGACATTCTTTTCATTCAGATCTGCTAGCTCAGGAACATCAGTATATATTACTGATGTAGTTCCTAAAAGAGAGGATTTATCTGCATCGGAGGCTCATACAAAGGATTCTCTGAAAAAAACATTCAAAGATAGTACAGGTAGGGTGATTTGCGCATATGATGAAAAATGTAGCACAAACCTAGGCTTTGATATTGAAGAAGCAGAGTTTAAAAGAGTAGATGAAATCTCTCAAGGTCTTATTGATCGCCTTGGAGCATTTTTAAAAACTCATTTAGACAGGGATTCTAGTTCTGCTTCGGCAAGTAGAGCAGTTGCTGCTGAAGTCTCTTCTAGTTCTTCAGCAAGTGGACCAGCTTCATTGCCTGCAAGTTCTAGTACATCTAAACCTCAAGGTTGGTTAAGCTCTTTAGGTTCTAGAGCAGCATCTTTAGTTACTTGCAATAGAGTTGCTGTTATTATGGCATTTGCACCCGCAATCATAACATGGGCTTATCTAAATTCTGATAACCCTGATTTGTCTGAAATAACTTCTGCACTTTAAATCTTTAACCATCCCCTGCTAAATTTATTTAGTGGGGGATTATTTTTTTAGATGTTTCAATTCTAGATAATTTGTAAAATAGCTAAAGAACCAGACTAAAGACCCACCTAAAAATATTCCTAAAATATTAGCTCTAATACCAAAATCAACAATGCTTATGATAATAAATGATAAATAACTTATCACAAACCCTAGAATAGCGATTTTTACATTAGTGATTTTTGTCTCTATTAGAACTAAAGCTGGAACTATTATAGAATTCAAAAAGCCAACTACTGCTGAGAATAAAATATCAGCGCCGATATTTGGAACTTTTTCATAAAATTCTATGGTGATGCCAGGCATTACCCTTGCTGCAAAAAAGACTATTAAAAAATTCAAAAAAAACGATCTTAGATATGTCATTTTACCTCTTTTTCTCTCATATAGCGTTTTAGCTCTAAATGGTTAGTTAGATAAGATACAAACCAAACAATTAAAGATGTCCAAATATAAGCTCCTACTGCTGTAACTTTAATGCCAACTGGCAAGATATTTACAATGGAGTAAGCTGCAAAACTAATAATAAAGCTAGAAAGCCCTACTTTAAAATGAGAAGGTTTGATTTTAAAAAACACGATTACTGGATAGATTAAAGAGTTTAAAAAGCCAACAGAGAACGCAAAAATCAGATCTCCTCCGATATGAGGTAGTTTAGAATAGTAATCGATTTCAACATTTGGGATAACATGATTTACAAAAAATACTGTTAAAAAATTTATAATGAGGCTTTTGAAATACGTCATAAAACACCCTTTTTTGTTTTTATAACACCTTTATATAAATATTGCAATTAGCCTCATTTAATAAAATATAAAAAAATAATTTCCACAAAATCTGAGAGATAAAAATTTAAAAAAATTAGAGAAAGATTTTCCATTAAAAGATCGGATTTTGTTAAGATTTAAAGCTATTAAAAAAAATAAAAAAACATGAGCGTTATATATTTAGGCTGTGCATATAGTTTAGAATTTTCAATAAAATTAAATGGAAATTCGCAAAACATTTTAGCAACGAAGTGGTTTTTTTATTTTTCCGACGGAACTTGGAAAACATATTACATTACTCTCTTCAATATATCTGATCAAAAAAAATCCGGAACTATATCTAAAACATTTAGTTCAAAAAGCAAAAAAGAAAATGAAACTACATATATACAAATCAATAACTTAGATGCAGTTAAACTTTTGCAAAAGAGAAAAGATACAATTAAAATCACAATAGAACATGAAAATGCTATTGAAGCCAAGAGACCTGATGCATATAGTAACCAAAGTGAAATGCACTGCATAAATCCAACAGCTTTCATTGATACCAAACAAAATCTATTTTATTTAGATAAACCGTATAATTATTTTTTAATTAAACAATTCTTAACTACATATTTAGATAAAACAAAAACGTTGAGCTCCATAGCCCCCCCTGAGGAACCTGAGGCTCCTTCACAAACATCCGAACCTACCATAGCAACAGACAAAGAGGCAAATCCGCCCCAAGAGAAAGAAAATAAAGGAACGCCTCAATTACCGGCACCTTTCGTTTCACCTTCAAAAACTTCTTCTTTAAAAATTCAACCAATATCTGCTTGTTGCAATTTAAAAATAATCGTTGGCATTATATTAGCTATATCAACTGCAATAATTGCCAATTTTTGCGAAATTCAATTTATAAAAAAATCTTAAAGTTTGAGGTGTAAAAAAAAATAATATGGCAAATAAATGTGATTCTTATCAAATTATAAATACTCTGCTTGAACAAGCTGGAATATATTTAGCATATGGACCTCCTGAAGATAAAACTGCAATTGCAAGCACATGGCAGGTTACATCAAACGCTACTGGAGTTATTAGAACATTTCATATAACTTTAAGAAAAGTCTTTAAAGATCATTCAAATGACTATCAAATTGACATTGATGATTGTTCTAGATTTATAGGTGAGAATAAAAGAATAATTTCTGTGGGCTCTGAAAAATTAAAAGGTGCAACACCTCCTATAAGATATTATTTTATAAGTATGAGTCATTTTAATTCTTTTGATCTTGATTCTTTTTTACCATTAGAGACTCAAACAGCTTCAAAAAACAGGCAAAAATTTTCTTTAAAAAAAATTAACTCTCAGAATAATGAATTTTCATCAAAAGATATTCAAGCAATTAGTAATTTAAACATAACTGACAAAAAAGTAAGAGAGCTTTTTACAAACAAACTAAGAAGTTTATTAGAAAATTATTTAAACAACGAAGAAGAAATAGAAGATCCTATAGCTACTAATTCTGAAGCTATTTCTCTTTTAACCGGCCTACCCTTAAAAAACCAAAAGACCTTTTGGCGTTGCTTTTGTTAATTTTTTTTTATTTTTATAATATTTATAAAATTTCATTTTTTTAAGGTTTTTTAAAGAAAAGATAAATTTTTCTTTAAATTAAATTGCAAAAACAATATACAAACCTAAATACTTTTATGGATTTTTAATGAAGAAATTTTGTTTTATAATATTAATACTTTTTTTAAGTGTCTCTTGTGAGAAAAAAGAAAGTGCATTTAAAACTCTAAGAACAAGTATATATTCAGATCCTCAATCTTTGGATACAAGAAAAGCAGGAGATTACATCTCTTCTGAAGTTTTATTTATGTTATATCGAGGGCTGATGCATTATACTGCTAAAGGAGAGCTTGCTTTAGCTCTTTGTAAAAGATATGAAGTTTCTAAAGACAAAAAGACATATATATTTCATTTAAGAAAAGCTTTTTGGTCTAATAAAAAACCAATTACTGCATATGATTTTGAAAAATCATGGAAAAAAATTTTAAATCCTTCTTTTCCCTCGCAATATGCAGAGCTTTTATATCCTATTAAAAATGCAGAAGAAGCAAAAAGCGGAAAAATTAGTGTTGATGAAGTCAAAATAAAAGCACTAAATAGTAAAACTTTAGAAGTTGAGCTAGAACACCCAAATCCCTACTTTTTATTTTTAACATCATTTTGCAGTTATTTTCCAATGCCTAAAGATATCGATGAAAAAATAAAATCAAATCCACATATTAATAATCTCGCATATAGTGGACCATTTATATTGGACAAATGGGATAGAAACTCTAAAATTATTTTGAAGAAAAACCCTTATTTTTATAACAAAGATAAAATTGATTTAGACTCAATACATATAAGTATTATTCCAAATGAAGAAACTGCATTTCAGATGTATGAAAATAACGAATTAGACTTTTTAAGCTCTTTTTTATCCCCTCTTTCTATAGAAACGCTCGGCAAAGTAAAAAATAGAGATGATTCAAAATTTATTCCAATCGGAGGATTTAGTTTCCTTTGTTTTAATACTGAGACATTTCCATTTAACAACAAAAACTTAAGAAAAGCTTTTTCCTTAGCAATAGATAGAAAAAAAATAGTAGATAACATAACTCAGTTAAACGAACCGATAGCTTTGAGGTGTATTCCCCCAATATTTTTAAATGATCCTAATAAAACATTGATTCAGAATAATGAAACTGAGCTCGCAAAAAAACATTTTGACAAAGCACTAAAAGAATTAAATATTACAAAAGAGAACCTAAAAATTACATTCACATTTGGCTCATATATCGTTCATAGAAAAGAAGCTGAAGCTCTAAAGCAAATGTTAGAAAATGCTTTTAAAATTCCTATTAAATTAAACCTTTTAGAAGACAAAATTTTATTATCTAAACTAAATAAAAGAGATTATCAATTTGCTCTCGCCAGGTTGATCGTTAGATATAATGATCCATTAAATCTTTTTGAAAGATACAAATATAAAAATCATCCTAAAAATTATCCATCCTGGGAAGATAAAAATTTCATAGATGTTTTAAATCTTGCTAAAAAAGAATTTGATCCTCAAAAAAGATTTCGATTAATCGAAATAGCAGAGAGTCTCCTTTTAGAAGATATGCCAATAGCGCCTCTTTATTTTTATAATTATACAATTCTTACTAAAAGAAATATCAAAGGAATTTACACAAATATAGTTGGTGATCTTTTGTTAGATGAAACTATAATACTAGAAAAAGAAAAAAAGTTATGACAGCTGATACAAAAAGAAAAAAAGAGATAGATATTGATAAAAAAGAAAATTTATTTGAAATTGAGCCTATTTTTTTTCCACCCTCTAGCTATGATCTAGCTAATTTTGAAAGTTTTGTAAACTCATTTAAAACTAAACTCATTTTTTTTCTCCCTAAAAATATTATAGATGATTTCAAAGAAGCTAAAACGACATATGAAATTAAAAATGCTTTTTATAAAATGAATCAAAGTTTGCCTTATATTTTTCATAGTGAACTTAACTCTTCTATACCTTTTAGCATTTCATTTTCTGTTTTTTCTATATCTGATTTAACTGGAGATATATCTAGATTTACTTTTGATATGTTAAATAAATGGTTAATTTTATCAAAACCTCTTGATATAAGCGCTAATAGATCTATTAAATTTAAGTTCAAAAATTTTACTCAAAAAAAATACTCTTTATCTGAGTATTTTATAAATGTTTCAACTGAAAAAGAGAAAAGTTTAATCGAAAGAAATATTTCATCTTTCATAAATGAGATGAAGCTAATAATAATGTCAGCAATCCATACGAAAGAAATAATCTCTTTAGATACTTTAACATCTGAAAAATCAAATTTACTAAAAGAAGATTCTTCTTATATTTCAGATATAAATCATAAAAACAAAGAGGATATGAAACACTTTATTTTAAAATTTTCAGAAGAAAAAAAGTTAAATGAAATTAAAGAAAATCTAGCATTTTTAATGTCTAAAAAGCCAAAGATTTTTGATAAAGACATATTTGATTCACTACACATAGCATCACTCATTTTTAAAGGTGATTTTACATCTATTAGAGGCCCAAAACATGTCTCAAAAATAATAGCGCTTAGCTACTATTTTAAAAAATCGATAATGCAAATTAAATCACAAATTAAATCAAGTAAAAGACATGTTAAATTAAAGATCTTAAAAACAAATCTTCTAGATCAAAAAAAAGCTGTTTTAGGTATTTTAATCGTAATAGATCTTCTACATGAAAATGAATATTTTGAAAAAAATTATATCTTAGACTCTATAGCTAAAATCATAAAAAATTTTAAATACGTAAAAAATTCATATATTACCGATCGAAGAGATCTTAAAATTCTTACTTTTTATTTGGAGATTGCAAAAGAAGACTTTTTTGATTTCTTCTCATTACAAGAGTTAAAAGATCTAAAGAAAAAACTAAAGCTTTCTTTTAGTTCAAACATAAAAAAATTAATAAACCCAATATTTTCGCCTAGAAATGAAGAAGAGATCTTAAGAAACATTATCATCTTAACTAAACAACTAAACTATGTTAAAGACATCCCTCAGGTGATAATATCTTATGATAAACAAACATCAAAAGAGATTTCTTTTATAGTAATTTTACTAAGATTAATTAAGAAAAACACATCTTCTTTAAAAGAGATATTTTCTTATTCAAAAACATTTTTAAAATTCAGTTTAGATGAATCTAAAATAGTAGGAGTTTTAAAGAAAAAATATCCAAAAGAAGCAAATGTTTTTAAGATATCTTTAAATAAATTTGAATTTCTAAGAAACGATTTTTCTTTAGATCTTAGAAAAGCTAGACAAACAATTTATAAAGAGCTAACCCATATCCTTGGAAAATTTAGAGATTTTAACGGAGGTCTTTTAGCAAAACAACTAGATGCCCTAGAAAGCTTAAAGCAAATGCTTCCAAGCTCAAAAAAAATAGAAGATTTTTTATTAGAAGAGTTTTTTTATTCTATAAAACCAGCAATTCAACAAAGCATAATAGATACTAAAATTTTAAAAAATCTCTTTTTGATGTTTCTAAAAATTTTAAAAAGGAATTTTGAAAACAAGAATTTTCTTATAAACACAAAAGCTGAAAAAAATAATTTTTACATTATGATAAAGACACATTTTACAAAAATCAAAGAGGACATCATTTTAGCTGTAAAAAAACAGAAATTTAAATCTTTTGAAATCATTTTTTCTTCTTTAGATAAAAATGATCAAAAAACTCTAGGATTTATTTTAATATCTAAAGACCAAACTAAAAAAGAAAAGCTCTACCAAACAATAATAAATGAGATCGAAAAAAGTTTTAAAATTTAATTTTTCGATTTACACGTTATTTTTTTCTTTTTACATCTTATCAAAACCCAAACAATACTAATTAGCACTAAAAAAGCTGCAACTGAGTTAGCTATTAAAAAAGATTTTTCAGTTGCATTAAAGTAAGCTTTTTTAACAATAGCTTGAGCGCTTGTAGACAGCTTATTAAAAGCATCTATAGCTTTTGGGGCTTTGGCGAGTAGTCCATCGAATGTAGTTGGATCTAAATTTTTTGTTGATTCATTTATTTTTAGATCTTTTGAAAGAAATATATGCTCAACATTTAATAAAATCGCACCCGCTACAGCGAAACCTATTGATCTTCCAGCATTTCTTAAAGTTCCAAATATTCCCGTTGCCATACCTCTTGTTTTATTTGGAACCGAAGTAATACCGGCCGCTATAGCTGGAGTTAAACTAAAAGTAAGGCCCCAACCAAGAGTTAATAAAGATGGAAGTAAAATTAATATGGATCCAGTGTGAAAAAAACTTATAAACCAAACAAATGAAAATAATGTTAAAAAAAGGCCAATAACCATCGGAACTTTAACAGAGTATTTATCCATTAACATTCCTCCAATAGGCGCCATAAATATTATAGGAATAGCACTAATTAACATCGCAAAACCTGCTTTAGATGGAGAAAACCCCCAAATATATTGAAAATATATTGCCCAAAAAATTGTAGCTCCGGTTGCGAAAAGCTCTAAAAATATAACTAAACTAACTACTGAAAATATTTTATTTTTAAATAACGAAAAATCTAAGAATGGATGTTTTGCTTTTTTTGTTACTACGAGAAAAAACCAAAAAAATACTATAGCAAAAATAAAAAGCAAAATTATCCCAGGAGATGTAAAGCCCCAATTTTTAGCTTGCATAAAAGCTAAAATAATACAAATTATTGAGATTGCAAATAAAAAAAATCCCTTAAAATCAAATTTTTCTTTAGAAACATCAGGTTTTCCAATTGCTAAAATTCCAAATACTTGTCCGATAAAACAAATTGGGATATTTATCCAAAAAACCCATCTCCAAGAAAGATACTGAGTAAAAAGACCACCAATATAGGGAGCTAAAGATAAAAAAAATGAACCTACAGCTGTATTTATTCCAACTATAAGTCCCCTTCTGTTTGCAGGAAAAAGATCTAATAAAATGTTATAAGAAGAAGGGATCATAAATGCAGCGCCAATGCCTTGAATAAATCTAAAAGTAATGAGCCAAATACTATTTAATGCAATAGCGCAAAAAAGTGAGGCAAATAAAAAGATGGTGAGGCCTAAAAGAAAAATTCTTCTAAAACCGACAATATCAGATAATCTTCCTGCAGCTAAAATAAAAACAGCCATCGATAAAAGATATGAATTTATCATCCATTGAGATAAAAAACTCGTAGCCCCAAAATCTCTTTGAATCGTTGGAATAGCAACTGGCAAAATAGATTGATCAGTAAAAATTAAAGCAATGCACGATACTACAGAGACAAACCCTAACCATCTTCTTTGTTTATCCGTGAATTTAAGTAACATACAATCTTTTAATAGCTTTATTTTTAGCTATAGCTCTATCTTAATTGATTGTAAAGATTCTTGTTGTATCGTTGAAAAAGCCATCTACTTTCTCTAATTTTTCATCCATAAGCTCTAATCTAATTGTATGCTTTCCTTTTCCAAGCCCATAGATATAATATGGCGTCCATTTAGTTAGTTTTCTTTTAATTTTATTATCAATTGTAAGTCTCACGAAATATCCATCTTCAGAAAGTGATACATTAGTTAAATAAAAATCTAATAAAACAGGCTCTTTATCTTTGATGTTTAAAAATCCAGAGGGTTCATTATAAGTCAAATATGGCTTTGATAGATTCATCTTATTATTTACTCTTCTATTTTGAACATAAAAATTAGTCGCAGCAAAACATCCCTCTTCTTTTAAAGACTCTCCATATGATCTTGCTGGAAACGCTCTTAAAAAATGCTCACCTTGAGATAGAGAATATGGAATTTTAAATCTATACATTGACTCATAGTAGTTACCCTCTTCATCGAATGGGGAAAGACTAGGTCCTGTTCTTGCAAAATAAGGAGTATTATCGACGATAACATGAATACTTTGTCCTAGCTTTGAATTTGCAATTTGTTTGGCTCTTTCATTAATTGAGATATTACCAAGTGGATAACCTCTTAGTCTTAGCTGCACCCACACTTCATTTGACTTTTCTATTTGATTCTCTTCTGGATAAACTATATATATTCTTACATTTTCAGATTGCTTGGATTTATCAACTGGCACAACTTGAATTTTTTGAAGTGCTGCTAAATTAAAAGCAAACAGTAAAAACACAAATCTAATAAAGATTTTCATAAATTTACCTCTTTTTTTACCAATAATGCCTATTTTCTTTAAGAATTTCAATTTTTTTAACTAAAAACTTCAAATAAAATATATTTTAAGCTATTGGTACATTATAGGTAAATTTATGAAAAGGGTTCTAAAATCACTATTTATTTTTTCAATAAGTGTCGTAGTTGTCTATGGCAGTTTTTTAGCATCTGAATATTATCCTAAAAATCCAAATGAATCTAAAAAACCATCAATTATAAAAGCTAGATACATACATACAGATGAAAAAATCATAAGAGTTGAAATTGAAGTTTTAGATGATACAAAAAAAGACTTTCATGACGTAATAGAAGTAAAGTTTAACAACCATCAAATTCCTTTATTAAAAGCTGATGCATCAGGTAGAAGAGCAAGAAAATATTATCAACTAAAACCGGGAACTTATGAAATTGAGTGGAAAGTATCGAAAAGCAAAACTGCTTGGCCTAAATCTAAAACTTATGAAAAAAAGATCCGGTTAAGAGAAAAAGATAAGTTTGTCTACATTTTAATCGAGGGAGAAAATATAAGTATAAGCCCTTCTTGACACAAGAAAATATTCTTGCTCGTGTTGCAATCTATTTTGAGGATTTCAATTAATTTTAATAACTTTTAAATTTTTTTATTGATAATAAATAATTTAATAATCATCATGCTTTTTGATTAAAAAAAAATTATCAAAGCTATGTCATCAGCAGCAGCAGCAATAGTAAAACCGCCAACAATAAGAACTTTTGAACTTACAGGGAAACATTTATCTGATCCCGATGCATTCGCCCCTCCTGAAAGAGAAAGTTTTTCAGATAAACGAGTGTATGTAAATTTTACAATCTCGGAGTCTAAACCTATTTGTTCAATTACCCAAGAAACTCTTAATTTAGGTGAAACTATCGCAGCTTGCCAAGTATGTTTTGCAGCTTTTTTAGCAAGGAATCTAAAAAGGCATTTTTTATCACTTAAAACAACAAAAACACCTTCTCTTTGTCCTGTCTGCAGAGTTAATTTAAATGAAACCGATTTAAAACTTCCCCATCTAGAAAATCTCAGAATGTTAATTGATTTAATAAAAGAAAAAATAATTTTATTAGAACTTGAACTTAAAAACACCGAGAGAGCTTTTGAAGAGTCAAAAGCAGATGGAGAAGACAATCTTAATTTAATAGGCCGTATAGATGATCCAGATGATAATGAAGATCTAGAAATGAGAAAACTCTTATCTGAATTTCAGGATTTAGAGAGTAAAAGTTTAGAAAAATCAAATGACTCTTTCCTCCGTCGAATCGAAGAATTTAAAAAAAGCATACAAATGCAAAAAACAGAATTAGCTAAGATGGAAACGCTTGAAAATAGCTTTACAAGTAAAATAAAATCACAAGAAAGGAAAGAATTATTTAGATATTTGAGAAATAGAACAGCTGTAGTTTCAGTCATTTCTCTATTGATTTTCGGAAGCTTCAAAATAATACAAAATAAAATCTTTTGTGTATTCTAGTTAATAATTCTATCTATCTCATTGACTAACATTTTTTTTTCAATTATCTTAAAATTTTTAAGATATAAGAGGTTTTCATGACATATTTTGGAGCAATAGAAACAGGCGGAACTAAATGCAGCTGTGCAATTGGAGACATAGATGGAAATTTGATAAAAAAAGAAATTTTTCCAACTATAAAGCCTGAAGTCACCATGCCTCAAATTTTTAAATTTTTTATCCACGAGCACGCTAAAACAGCGCTAGATGCTATTGGAATTGCTTGTTTTGGTCCTTTAGATCTACATAAAGAATCACCAACATATGGATCTATCACAACAACTCCCAAAAAATCTTGGTCACATTTTAATATTGTTCAAGCTGTAAAAACAGCGGTGAGAGTTCCAATTGGATTTGATACAGATGTAAATGGAGCAGCACTTGGAGAGCAAAGATGGGGAGCGGCCCGAGGAATCGATACATTTATTTATATAACAGTAGGTACAGGAATAGGAGTTGGAGGGATAATCAATAATCATCTTATGCATGGATTAATTCATCCAGAGATGGGTCATATATCTCTTCCAAGATATCCATCTGACAATTTTAAAAGCATTTGTCCATATCATGAAAATTGTTTAGAAGGATTGGCATCTGGGCCTGCTATTGAAAAAAGATGGAATATCAAAAATGCTACTGATTTAGAAGATGATCATGAAGCTTGGGATTTAGAAGCTTATTATTTAGGTTCAGCAATAGCAAATTGGAGTTTAACCCTGTCGCCTAAAAAAGTAATAATAGGCGGAGGAATACTAAATAAAAAAACATTACTTGATAAAGTTAGACAAGAGTGTCAAAAAGCTTTAAATGGCTATTTAAAACACAAAATAATACTAGAAAAAATTGAAGACTATATCGTGCTGCCAAAACATATGGGAGAATCTGGTCTTTTAGGAGCTCTTGCTTTAGCAGAAAAAGCAAAAGAGGCTTGAGATGAAAGAGAATATTGTAAATAAGATCTACAAGAGACCTTGGGGAACATATCAAAGTTTAAAAATAGAAAAAACCTGCCAAGTAAAATGGATAGAAATAAAACCTAACTCAAAACTATCACTTCAAAAACATAAACAAAGATCAGAACATTGGATAGTTGTAAAAGGCAAACCTCTTATCACTGTTGATAAGATGAAGAAAACATTTAATGAAAACGAGCATGTATTTATACCAAAAGAAGGTATTCATAGAATTGAAAATGATACAGATCAAATGGCAATAATAGTAGAAGTTCAAATAGGAAACTATCTTGGAGAAGATGATATTATAAGATTAGAAGATGTCTATGGAAGAACTTAATTTTTTTACATTAAACTTTAAAAAATTAATAACTGGAAAATTAAAAAAAATTATTTTTTTTGTAAGTCTTTTACTTTAATTTTATCTAAGTTTTGAATAGCAAAACAGATCTCTGCGCCATATAAAAATATTATCCAAGATATTTGCAGCCATATCAAAAATAAAGGTAGAGCAGCGAAGCTACCATATATTGCATTAAATTTTGTAATACCCATTTGAAAATTAACATAAATCATTTGAGTGATTTGATAAATTGTAGCTGAGATGACAGCTGATAAAAAAGCATATTTTATTTTTACTTTTATTTTAGGCATAAAACTATAGATAAAAGTAAAAAGAGCTAAGATTAAAAAATAGGGGATTAAACTAAGAGGCACTCTAAAAATATATTCAACGACAATATCTTTAGATATTAAATTTGTAATATATAGTCTAAGAGTTATGAAAACTACTAAAAATACAGGGATAACAAACATCAAAGCTAAATAATTACTCAGTCTTCTTTTAAACTTTCTAATATTTTTCACTTGCCAAATTTCATTTAAAGAAGACTCTAAATTGGAAAAAAGTTTTATTAAACTCCAAAATAAAAAGATGATACCAACAAGAGCTATTAATCCTCCTTTAGCCTCCACGATCAAATTTTTTGCAAATTCGATAACTTTTATAACAATTTCTTGTTGTTCTTTAAATCTTTCTAATATTTCTTTTTCAACAACCTGTTGATCCCCTATTTTTTTAGCAATAGCAAAAATTAAAGCAAAAAAAGGAACAATGGCCATTAAAGAAAAGTAAGTTAAAGCAGATGATCTAAGTGTTATTTGATGCTTAAAAAAATGATCTATAGATATCCAAAACACTTTTATAGATTTATAATAAAAGCGTTTTATCTTGGATAATTTTTTAAGAGGCTTAGTAAAAAGCTTCTTTAATAAAAAATTTTTAAATTTTTTTAGCATTTTTTATTTAATTTCCTTAAATCTTTAAAATGATAAAAAACCGAACTAATATCAAGAAAAAAAGTGTTTATAGTGATTTTTAGTAATATTTTCTCTAAAAAAATCTTTCGATATCACGATATCGATAAATTTTTATAATTTTCAAAAATACCTAAAAAAAATACCATTAGATCAAAAGGGATTTTTTCATGCTTTTTAAAAACAGAGAAGATGCAGCAAAAAAACTAGCAAAACTTTTACAAAATTATAAAAACAAAAAAGATACAATTATTTTAGCGCTTCCACGAGGTGGAGTTGTTGTTGGAGATATATTATCTAAAGAGTTAAATCTTAAATTGGATATCATTGTTGCAAGAAAAATCTCTTCTCCAATATTAGAAGAGCTAGCAATCGGCGCTATTTGTGAAGATTTTCAATTTCTAAACGAAGAGATAATTAAAGGCTATGGCATATCAGATGAGTATTTAAAAAAGGAGATTGAAAAAGAAAAGAATTTAGCAAAAGAAAAAGAAAATCTATATAGACAAAACAAAAAACCAATATATTTAAAAGATAAGACTATTATCTTAGTAGATGATGGTATAGCAACTGGATCTACTATGATAGCAGCTATCAATGCGTTAAAGATAAAAAAAGTCAAAAAAATAATCGTTGCAATCCCTGTAGGACCTTATAATACCATTGAAAAACTAAATAAAATGGCAGATGAAGTAATTTGTCTATATATCCCTGATGATTTTTTTGCAATTGCTCAGTATTTTGAAAAGTTTGATCAAGTATCCGATAAAAAGGTTATCGAAATTTTAAAATAAAACCTCAAAAGCAGTAATTATAATTTTAATTTAAATTATCATTGCTTTTTTTTTGCATTTTTAGATAAGTTTATCAAAAAAAATCAGGAGGTAACAAATGAGTTCATTTACTGTTTTAAATTGGAATTTTGGCGCAGATAAAGAATATGGAGATATATTAGATCTAAGAGAAGGAGAAGCAACCCCTACTAAAGAAACTCTATTAGAGACAAGAAATAGAGTTGCTACAACAGCTTTTAAAACTCTTATTGAATCAAATCAAGTAGATATAATTTGTTTGCAAAATGCAGGAAATAATTTAGATAGAATAAAAAGTTGGCTGGGAGAAGATTTTGAAGTAGCAAGAGACGGAAAAAATACTGCCGTTGCTTATAAACGTAGATTTGAATTAGAAGGAGTAGATCTTTCTCCAGATATATCCAATAATCATAGCTATACAATCCTAACTTTGAAAGATCTGCTTACAGAAAAAACATATAAAGTAGCATCAGCTCATTTATTCTTTGATATAAAAGAAGAAAAACAAAAAGACTCTATACGTTCTACAGTAATTTCATCTTTAGAAAAGATTCTATCTATATTAGGAGAAGCTGAAAACTCTATTATTGGTCTACAAGAAACTACAGATACTGATAATCAGCATAACAACACTCTATTATTGAAAATAAACACTCTATTAAAAACAAATGGTTTTCTAAGTTCAATGAAAGGACAATTATCTTCTATTTATACAAAAAGATTTTCCTCTGAGATTTTTGAAATAAAATTACAAAATGATCCAGAAAACAATCCAAGTCCTCATATGCCTGTTATTGAAAGATTATCATTTGGAGAAGTGCTTCAAAAAGCAGAAGAAGAAAGCGGCGAAGAAGCAAACTCCCAATCAAGTTCATCATCATCATCTTCAGCAGCAAAAGGTCAACAATCACCCAAAGACACCAAAGACACTCCGGACTCTACTACTGCTCGCACTCCTAGTACGCATAAGCAACCTGACACTCCTTTACCAGGCGAACAACTATCTGCTACTAAAGAAAAATCGGAAAGAAATGGCCTCAGTCAGTCTAATTTCGTTCTTAGTAGATCCCCTCCATCGAGTCCAGAACCAGAAGTCTCTTCAGATGAGGAAACAACTAATGCTTTTTTTGCAAACGAACTTTCTGATGATGATTTGGCAGACGAACTATTTCAATCAACCAAAGAAGGATCCCCTCCACCAAGTCCAGAAAGAGCAGAAAGGCCTCCAGCTAAGACAACACCCTTATCAGCTATTGCTCTTAAATTTGTACCTTCGTCTAATCCTGATGATGGTTTACTATTACAACCAGCTGAAGAAGCAGCCCCTCCACCAAGTCCAGAAAGAGCAGAAAGGCCTCCAGCTAAGGAAATACCTGTTGCTGCTTTTGAAGAAGAACCGCCTCAATCAACTACCACAAGCGGAGCTGAGAGAAAAAAAATGAAAAAAACAGAAAATATGAGAATAACATTTGCCATTGTTGCATTAATAGGGGCAGTAGCTCTTCCATTGTTTGCAAGGCTTTATAAAGTTGAGTAGAAAAGAAAAAATATTGAATAAATTTGCAAAAAAAATTTAATAATCATAAGTTTTTTATGCAAAAACTTTTAACAAAGGATTTTTATGATAAATGATTATTATGTACCGCCTGAAAATTAAAAAAACCCACCTGCTATGTATGTAACAGTTGAAGAAACTCAAAAACCAAATAAACCAACAGAAGATGATTTAAAAAAAGCGGCAATATCTATAAAAGATATCTTTGAAGATGGCTTTGAGTGGAAAGATATAGCAACATTAATATCTAGACGATATCTTTATTTTAAATGAATTTGAGAAAAAAGAAGCTGCACTTCAGATTGTTGATTATGTGATTGACGAGACAGACGCCCCATATTTACCTGATTTTATAACAGATCCAATTTTCAAAATCTTAGCTGAAGCATTTATAAATATTATCATGCCAGATTCTATTGATAAAATCGCTCCACCTAAAAACGTTGAAGGAGAAATTACATTAGATGATATTGAAGAGTTTGTAAAAGAGATAAAAGAGAATTTTGAAGATGGGTTTCAACTGCATGATATTACAAATATAACTTGTCAAACTTTGCAGTTTGCTTGTGGATTTATCAATACAACTACAGATGAAAAAAAACAAACAGCTAAAGATATTGTAAATGAATTAATAGAGAGTATTTCAATATAGTAGTTTAATTTTTAATCGATAAATACTATCTTTTTTAGTTAAGCTAGTTTGACATAAATTTTTTTATTCTTCTTCAGATAAGATTAGTGTGATTTATAAATTTACATTAATAAAATAGCTTTATCAATGTAAACTTAAATCACTATACCATTTATTCCAGAGAGTTTTTCTGATAGCATTTTGCAAACTTTGGCAGGTGGTTTTATTGATATTAGCGTTGATACTCTAGAGGAGGCCTTAATTTTCCAAATAAACCTTTAATTCAAGGCATGTTTCAAGACAGATCTTTAAAGATCATTTCTTTAATGATCTGTCTTAGATTTTTAAAAAGCAGACGAATCAAAATTTTCAAAATAGTTATCTAAGCTTTGATTTAAAAAACTTATCTTTTCAGGCTCATTATCTTCTAGATATTTTCTTAAGATTTTTGTCGCTTTTATCATCTCTTTTTTATAACCAAATAGTGTTTGAAGCTTTTCATCAAAATACCACCTGCCAATGTCGATTGTTACAGCTTTATTATTAAAAAGGCCCCAATTTCTTCTTTTTTTACCGATATCGTCATCGATAATTAATTTTTTTGTTCTGTTGTGAGCCATCTCTAAAAAAGACTCTATTAGATATAGTTTATATTTTTCATCAGTTGTTTTTTCATAGACCTGATAAAAAATATCACATTTTTTTTGAAGAATAAAAAAGATGTTATTTAGATCTAAATCAAAAATTTTTCCATATTTGTTTTTTACTTTTATTTTGTCATCAAAATTTTTAGAAATATTTAAATTAACATAAATAAGGGCAGAATCTTCTTTTAAGTTATCAAAAGCTAGCTTTGAGCTAGAGAGATTAAATGCTAATTTTTTAGATCTTCTATTGTAGTGTTTTTTTCTATAGTTATCTAATAACTTCGGAAGAGCAACTTTTGGAAAAAAATATTTTGTATAATATCTAGAAGAGTCAAAAAATTTTAAAACATATTTTTTATCTGCGCTCTCAAATATAAAACACTCCCTTCCCCTTGTTAAATAATGAAAATCTTGAGATAAAATATCTTTAGTTTCTAATAAATTTTTATCTACATCGATTTTATATGTATCATCTATTTTTTCAAATTTCGTAATGAGGTTTGTTTTAAAACCATCTGTTCTATTTAAAGCTAACCATATAAAAAATACTAAAGAGAAAAAAGGCAAAGTATTTTTTAAAATTTTTCTAATATTTGGATGCATGACTTTCCTCATTTGATTTTATATTTGTATTATTAGTAAGTTCGATAAGCTTTTCATCTACAAATTTTATAGAGGCTGGAATATTTTTCAAAAGCCATTTTTTTAAATACGTTGTGTAATGATAAGCTTCTTTTTTAACTTTTGTATTATTAAAATCTTTTTTTAAAGAAAATCTACCAATATCGACTTCTACAACTCTATTTTTATCTATAACACCTAAGTTTTGAATAACATGTCTATCTTTATTTAAAAGATTTTTTGAGTAAATAACCTTTAGATTATTAAAAAAAGAGTCTATTAGATTCTCTATGGCTTTTTTATCATTTTTAGCATTTAAAAGAGCTTCTTTAAAAGGAACGGCCTTTTTTTGCAAAACGAAACCGACCTCATTGAGATCTATAATATGAGTCTTTTTAAATTTATCTTCTATTTTTAATTTTCTATTTAAATTATTTGTTTTATTTAAATGAATATAAATAGTTGCTGTTTCATCTTTTAAATTTTCATAAACTAATTTATAGCTATTCATAGTTTTCAAGTAGAGTTCATCTTTTTCATCTTGGATTTTTTTTGTATATTTTTTTGCTAGATCAAATGAGCTAATCAACTCATTAAAAATAGATGATCTATAACGATGAAACCTAAAAAGTTTTAAAACATATTTATTATCTTGGCTGGCAAAGACAAAAGATTGCCTGCCTTTACTTAAAAATTTATATTTTTGATTTAGCATTTTAGCTAGATCTTTATTTTCATGAATCTTGATTTGAGAAATCTCGATTTCAGAAATCTTGATTTCAAAAAAATTATCAAAAAACTCTTTTGGCTCAATTTTATCTAATCTAAAGCTTGAGCTATATGATACCCAAGACTTTGATAAGATAGCTATAAATGTTAATAAAAAAAGGATTTTCAGAGGTATTTTTAAAAATTTCATTTTTACTATTTTTAATAAGATTATATCTATAAGTCTTTTTTAATTATAGAGTTTGAGCCATTTTTTTTATCTTTTCATCTAGATGTGATGATAGAAAAGGAGCGTTTTTATCAGACCATTTCTTAAAATATCTTACAAATCTAACAAGCTCTTTTTCAAAATTTTCTTTTGATTTGAGGTTATCTCTTGGCAAAAAACTACCTACATCTGAATGGATAACCTTACCATTTATAAAACCAGAGTTTTTCACGCAATTATAATCATCATTGATAAATCCTTTTCTATAGATAGCCTCTGTAGTATATAAAAAAGAGTTAGCTAATTTTTTTAACTCAATTTCATTGCCTTTATTTTGCCTTAAAATATCTTCAAAAGTTTTTACTTTCTTTTGAACAACAAAGCCGGTTTTATCTAAATCAATTAAATATTTTCTGCCTAGTCTGTCTATTATTTGTACTTTTTTATTTATATTATCAGTTTCATTTAAATGAACATAAACTATAGCTGTTTCATCTTTTAGAAATTTAGATGCAATTTCATAACTTTTTAAAGAATCTTTTAGAAGTTTATCTTTATAATAGAGCCTTTTATTTCTATAACTATCTAAAAAGGTAAAAATTCTAAGCCAAAGAGGGATTTTGTAGCGATGATACCTAATAAATTTTAAAACATATCTATCATCTAAACTTTTAAATACATAGGTTTGACAGCCTTTAGATAGATATTTAAATTTTTGATCAACAATCTTAGTAATTTCGGGATCAATCGTTAAATTTGAAGAGTCTATCTTAGTCAAAGAAGAATTTATTTTATCTATCCTAAACCCATCTGTTATTAGCTGCCAGGATTTTGAAATGGCTAAAATCAAAGCAACTAAAAAAATCATTTTGAAAAATAACTTAAAAATTTTCATTTAAATATTTTTTTTTAATTCTCACTATTTTAAAATGATATATTAAGCTAAAATTAGCAGTCTACTTAAAAAAAAATGAGGAGTTTTTTATGTTGCCAATGGATGCAGATATTCAAAACATTGAAAAAAATCAAATCACTCACGAAAAAACAATATACAATCAGAATATAAAATATCATCTAGCGTTTTCAAAAGCAGGGATACTCTCTGCCATTATTAAATTTCCTCCAAAAGACACCAAACCGATGACCTATCAAGAGCTACCGAGAACTTTTGAAGATGAGAGCAAAATAGACGATTTGATTGTTACTTTAGGGGTTCATGGAAAAATAGCACTACTCTTGAATCATGAAAGAAGGTTAAGAAAGATGGGCGATGAACTTAGATATATTCATCCTTTTAAATTTGTCGGATATATCTTTTCTAAACCTCGTTTAAAAGAACATATGGCTTCGATATTTGATGATTATTTTAAAAGAACTAACTTTGTTAAAGACTATGCTCAAACAATGGATATATATGATCTAAGAAATAAGCTTGTTATATATCTCGATGATTTTTCAAATGAAGTTGGAGTCTCTGTTGATAAAATAAAACCATATATAGATAACAAAGATTGGGAAGGGCTTTTAAGATTTTTAATTAGCTATTAAGCAATATATTTTTTACATACATCGATAAATGACTTTGGATTTATTAACTCTGCCTTCATTTTTTCTTGCATGAAACTTGCAATCCCTGCTTCCCACACTGGAATGCCTTTTAAAAGTTTTTCGTTAGAGGTTTCGTTTACTTTTAAATGACATTCTGTATGAACAAAAAACTTTGCTTTTGAAACCTTCGTAAGCTCCATAGCAGTTTGTCCAGCGCTTCTTGTAATTGTCAAATCACTTCGAAAATATAAAGCTGCGACAACATCTTCTTTTTGAAAAGACATAGCAGCTATAGTTAAATTACTTGGAAAATCCTCTATTTTCTGAATCATCTGATGAAGCTTTTTAATAACCGGATCTTTAGCAGCTGAGCAATATGGAAAAATTACTATATTTTTTTTAATAGAGTTGTTTTTCATAAACTCTATTAGATTATTAATATAACTATAAATAGCTTTAAAACAGGGTTTTGATCCTAAAATAATTGTTATTAAAAAATCTCTTGGTTTGATTGTATATTCAATAGAAGATTCATTTTTTATAAAATGCGTATTTCCCTTTTTAGATATCTCTTCTATTAAATTTCCCTCAAAATTATTTGCGAAATTTATTTTTATTTTATAATCAATATTTTCTCTTTTTTTATTTTCTAATTTATAAAAACTCTCTCTTACAGGATATGGATCGTAGCAGACTCTATCCATTGAAATTTTGCAATTTTCTTCCCAAAACTGTTTTTCTGTTTGATTTTCTTTTAGAGGAGGTTTAATAGATGAAATCAAAAGATATTTTTTATCTTTTTTTGAAAGTCTTTTTATGGGATTAAAATAATGTTTAGATTTTTTAGCCGGAAGATCTGTAAATATTATTTTTAACTCAACATTTTTTTTCTTCACTCTATTATATAGTCTTATCGCTTTTAAAATTGCCGAAGCTCCTAAAGCTTGCATATGAAAAACAAAATCGATGTCATATCTTAAAAGATCTTGATAAGCTGAAAAAAATATTCTAGGCCAAAAAAAAATATCTAAAATCTTTTGACAGTTTCCTAAAAAATTCTGAAGAGAAACTGTTCCTTTTTTTTGAGCAGTATTCCATGCATATACACCGAAATTGCCCATAATAACACCCAGCCAGTCTAACATAAAATCTTTTGTAATGACTTTAGCTTTTGGATCTGTTTTTTCTAAAATTTGTTTTTGAGCTCTTGCCCCATGTAAATTCCCAGCTCCACCTGATGCTGTAATAATTAGGTAATTTATTTTTTTCAGTTTTTTTTCCATTAACCTACACCTTTTCATTTATATTATTTCTATACTGAAAATTGATAAAAGTCAATCCAAATCCTTTTCGTTTTTAAGTTATTTTCTTGCAGATATTTTTCATTTTTATTATTAAAAAATAAGAGGAAGGAAAATGAAAAAAACAAGAATATTGTTATTATTATTATTATCTGCTTTTTCAACTATTATTTTTTTGTTTTTTATTTTTCTTTGGTGGAATGAAAGTCCTGCCCTTCCTAAAAGATCTAATCCAGAAATAACCTTTTTAAACGTTAATAAAAAAGATATAAACGCGAAATCTTTCACTTTAAAAGTAGCTTCTTACAATATTCATTTCGGCATTGGTCTTGAAACAGATTCTCCATATATTGACAAAAACAGTTATATAAAAAGATTAGATAAAATAGCTCAAATCTTAAAAGATATAGATGCTGATGTAGTACTGCTTCAAGAGATAGATTCTGCATCTAAAAGATCTCATTATATCAATCAAGCTAATTATTTAGCTAAAGTAGCTGGATATAACTATTTCACTCAAGCTCCAACCCTAAAAGGAAAAGTCCATATAAATTTTCATAAAGTTGTTGGGAAAATTGAACATGGCCAAGCAATATTATCAAAATATCCAATTGAATATAGCGAAGCTATAGTTTTCGATTATGCAAGCTACATGCCATTTTTTGTAAAGTGGCTATATGATCCACACGGCGCTCAAAAATGTGTAATTAACTTTCATGGCAAAAAAATTAACTTCATAAATCTCCATCTCGATCCTTGGTCTCAAGATCAAAGAGAGGAGCAAATTCAAAAAATAAAAAAACTTTGGTTAAGAGATAAAAATACACCTACAATAATCGGAGGAGATTTCAACTCAATTGCGCCAACCGCCTCAAAAGAAGGGTTATACCTTCAAGATGCTCCATGGTTTGTAGACAAAAAAAACTTCGATATTAAAAATGAAACTACAATCTCAACTCTCATGCATCTAGGTTTTAAGGAAGCTGGGCCCTTAAGGCTCTCTTTAAATCATAAAAGATATAATACCTATCCAGCTGATGATCCTAAAGAAAAAATCGATTATATTTTTGCTGGATATAAAGCAAGAATAATACATGGTTATATTTATGAAAGAGCTAATACAGCATCTGATCACCTGCCAATTGTAGCGGATATAAAAATCAACGGTAATAACAAGACATCTGATATCAATCGCAAAAGAAAATTAACCCGCTAACACGCCAGATATAATCATCAAAGCTATCAAATATAATATGTTATCTAAAACAAATAACTTCCAATTTCTTTTAAATGTAAGAACTAAAAAAGCTGTATGAGTAACAATAAATCCAAGCCAAATTAAAAATCCTAAAAACACTCCATCTAAAAAAGTTGTAACTCCCATTAAAACTTCAAAAAGAGAGATAATATATGAGAGTACTAATATACTAAAAAAGATTAAAAAGTAATGATAAAAAGGAGGTTTTCTTTTAGCCGTTTTTAAAATATTTTGATATATTTTTCCAAAAAGAAAATTGGAATACCATGCTATATATATTACCATATACACGATACTTACAAATAAAACCGTTAAAAAATCTACATTTTTCATTATCCAACTCCTAATGGCAGGGTTAAAATTGGGCCTTTTCCAGGCCCTCTACCTGATTGTAAATTGTATAATTCTAATAATAACATAAAAGTTTTTTTAGAGTGAATGTCATCATCATTTATATAAAACCAAAAATCTCTATATTTTATAGCAACATATGCATCTTTTGGTTTTTTCACTGACGAACAGACTACTATTAGGTCTTTAAATATTCTTTCTATGTCTTCTTTTTTATCTTCAGCTGCAGCTGAAAAACTTACTTTTTTATCATCGATATCTTTTTGAGGAACAACAATACCTTTACTTAAGTAGTGCATGCATGAGAGAAGAGACCTTGGAAGAAGGCCTATATTTCCTTTGTCATCAAATCCAACAACAACATTTAGGACATATTTTCCATTAACGCTTTTTTCTGAAGATAAAAGCTCCGCCATTTGTTCACTAACTTTATTACCCGATGGAAAAGCAAATTGAAGATTTGGTTTATCTACATTTTCGGTTTTATTCTGTCCAATTCCAATCTGAAGATCTCCTTTAATTTGCAGCTCAGTCATTAATTTAATAAGCTGATGAAATTTTTGATGTCTAATTAGTTCTTCGGGCTCGAGACCTTCTCTTGGAACGTTCGGAAATTCCTGAAAATTTTGAACGGTCAAAGCAAAGACCCTATCGATACCCCAACCAGAGTAAATAACTTGTTGAATCGTATTAATATCTAAAGGTTGCATTAATTGATTTGCAAATTCCTTACCTTGAAGTGGCGAATATTGAATAGTCGGTTGATTTGTCCATTGAGTCTCCCCACCGAGGCTCATTGGATTTGTTTTATCAAAGCCAGGAAGCTGGATACTAGCTACTGCTAAATTCCTCATTGTAAATTGAGAGGTTACAGATGATACTTCTAAAAAAAATGGTGAATCATAGTATCTAAGTCTTACCAAATTAAGAAGCATCTCTTCTGCATTAGTCTTTTGAACTTCTACATTATAAGCGTTTCTACCACCTGATCCCTCCATTGTCATTTTACTCGGGAAGTGACAGCTAGTCAAACAAAGAGTTAATATCAGTACAAGCCATTTCATTAAAATTGTTAAAAACCCGTTTTTTACCTTTCTAATTTAGGTTTAATGAATTGGCAAATACTTTTCAAATTTTTTCTAAATAAATATTGACTAATTAATCTCACTTCAATAAATAAAAAAACAAAAGCACCTATATTTCGGAGGAAGAAAATGTCAAGTGTAGTAAAAATGGGAGATACAGTAAAACTTCATTATAAAGCTAAAGCAGCAGATTTAATAATTTTTGATTCTTCATCTCAAATGGATCCTTTAGTGTTCACTGTTGGAGATGGGCAAATTCTACCAGCTTTTGAAAATGCTTTAATCGGCATGAAAGCAGGAGATAAAAAAATTATCAATCTTCAATCTGAAGAAGCCTTTGGTCCTTATATAGAAGAGCTTATAACTACAGTTGACAAATCTGAGCTTCCTCCCAGCTTAGAGATAGAAAAGGAGCAACAACTTCAAATTCAGCAACCAGATGGTCAGATACTCTTAGTAAAAGTAGTAGATATTACAGATAAAGATATAACATTTGATGCAAATCATCCTCTTGCTGGAAAAGATATTGAATTTGATATTCATCTTTTAGCAATTGTTTAAAAAAAAATTAAGTTTTATGAAATTATTTCTTCTTCTAACAAAGGTTATTGAATTCCAATAATTTTTTTTTCGTATCCTTAATCCCTATAATTATAGTTCCTCCTGCTGTATTCGCAAAAGCAATGACAGTGCGAATAATAGGATCTAAAGAACAGGCATTCTTTTAATAAAAAAGCATTATGAAGGGTTTGGACCTACCCTTGCTAATGAGAAATTCTTGGAAAACCATAACATCCAAATATCGACAGAAACTTTAAGACAATGGATGATTAAGGAAGGGTTATGGAATCTTAAAAAACGAAAAAAAATAATATTACATCAATCACGACTAAGAAGGTTATGTGTTGGCGAATTAATTCAAGTTGATGGAAGTCCACATGATTGGTTTAATGGCAGAGCCCCGAAGTGTTGTTTATTAGGCTTTATTGATGATGCAAGCTCTCGAATTATGCATTTAGAGTTTGTTGACGCAGAATCTACTGAATCATATTTTAAAGCAATAATTGCATATTTGACTCAGCAATTCCCGAAAGCTTTTAATTTAAATATTCTCACCTAATATTAATTTTAAAAATTTTTAAATTATGTCTTTTTAATTTTATCTATCATTAAAGTTTCTTTTTTATTTGAAATTAACTTTTCAAGCTCATTTTGCTCCACTAGGGAATTTTTTGATTTTCAAAAATATTTACGAAAAGAAAATTAAAAAAAGCATTTTTTTTTTCATAGAGCTCAAAAATCTTTCGGGAATTGCTGGAAAAATAAAAAATACTTAAAAAAAATGAATCAAGATTTGTTATTATTAAAAAATTTACTTTTAGTTTTTCAAAAAATATTTTTTGATGCCTTATTATCTTGCAGCTAAAGGTTTTTGATGTTATTATTTTCCTTAAAATTTAAGGAGATCAAAAATGTCAAAAAGATGTCAGGTCACAGACAAAAAACCTCTTAAGGGAAGAACATACGCAAAAAGAGGTATAGCTAAAAAGAAAAAGGGAATTGGACTTAATATTACTGGCAAAACTAAAAGAAGATTTCTACCTAATCTTTTCAAAAAAAGATTTTGGTTTTCTGAAGAGAATAGATTCATTACTTTAAAACTAACTCCAGCTGCAATGAAAACAATTGATAAATTGGGGCTTGCTAAAGTAATTAAAAACATGCGAAAGCAAGGAAAAAAAATATAATTTTTTCTTGAATTTGCATATAATCTTTTAAATGCGAATTAGATCAAAACATATATTTATATTTTCAATATTTGCTACTTTAGCATTTTGTATCAATTTCATCGTCTCTTCTATTTCTCCAAATCTTCCAAAACCTGGGGGAAAACCTATTTTATATTCAAATCAGATGAGACAAGATCTGAAAATGACCTGCTTTAAAGCACTAAAAAAAGCAAATGAGCATATTCATTTAGTGATGTTTGGTTTAACAGATCCTAAAATAGTAGCTATCTTAAATAAGCAATCTCAAAATAATATAGATATGAGAGTTTATTATGACAAACGATCTAGCGTAGATCTCACTTTAAATGAAAACCAGCAGTTCAAAGTAAAATCTAGAGCTCTGATGCATCAAAAGATTTTAGTTATCGATAAATCATTAGTTTTTTTAGGTTCTGCTAATCTAACTACAGCATCACTTTTAATGCATGATAATTTAATGATTGGTTTTCATAGTCCTGAGATTGCAAATTTTTTAATAAAAAAAACACCTTATTATTCTGGCAATTTATCTACTCAAGTAGGAGGACAAAAAATAGATATTTGGCTACTCCCTGATTTTCAAAATAAAGCAATAAATAAAATTATAAATCTTATAGACAACGCCACAAACAGCATTGAACTTGCTATGTTTACATTTACGCATGGATCTTTAGTTGAAGCTTTAATAAATGCAAAAAAAAGAGGTGTTGATGTAAAGATTGCAATAGATTTTCAAACGAAAAATGGAGCTAGTAAAAAAGCTATCGAATCTCTAAAAAAAGAGAACATAGAGATTATTTATAATAAAGAGGTAAAACTCTGTCACCACAAACATATCGTAATAGATAAAAAACAATTAATATGCGGCTCTGCTAATTGGACGAATTCAGCTTTTAATAAAAATTATGACTGTTTTTTAATTTTATATGGCCTAAATCACTCTCAAAAAAAGTTTTTAAAAAAACTTTGGAGAACGATAGAGCTCGAATCTTCTTTTCTTAAATAGTTTAAAAAAATATTATAAAATTAAAAAAACATGTTTTATATGGTCCATCAACTTCAGTCTCTTTTTTCACTTTCTTTATCTTTATTTATAGTATTAAATGCTTTTGGAAATATTCCTTTATTTTTATCTCTCTTAAAAGGAATTCCTAGGAAAAGACAAAAACAAATAGTTTTTAGAGAACTTTTAATCGCTCTTGTCATAATTATTGTTTTTAACTATATAGGTGTTTGGCTATTAAAATTTTTAAATGTCACTCAAGAAATCGTTCAAATAGCCGGCGGAGTTATTTTATTTTTACTCTCCTTAAAAATGTTATTTCCAAAAGAGAAGACAAAAATTGAAAAAGAGCTAAAAAAAATTACAGAACCTTTTATTGTTCCACTCGCTATTCCTTTAATTGCAGGGCCTGCAGTACTCGCTGCTGTAATGGTCTATTCTCCTCAAATCCCCAATGTAATAATGATTGGAGCAATTTTTATCGCATGGGCTGCCACCTTAATTATTTTAGTTTTATCTGCTCATTTAAGTGACTGGGTGGGAGATAGAGGTCTTATTGCAATAGAACGCCTAATGGGTTTTATCATGGTCTTAATAGCCATTCAGATGTTTTTAACTGGGTTAAAAATATTTATGAAAACCTAGCTTACTTACTATTTTAAAGACCACTTCTCTTTGAAATTAATTTTGATTATATGTCATTATATAATAGAATTTTAATAAGAGTTTTTTATGATTTCAAGAAATGATCCATGTTGGTGTGGTAGCAACAAAAAGTTTAAAAAATGCCATTATCCTCAACTAAAAAATAATAGTGAGGCTCCTAAAAATTATCTTAAAAGCTATGGGATTATCATAAAAAACAAAAAACAAGTCGAAGGGATTAAAAGAGCTTGCAAGATAGCTGCTAAAATATTAGATAAGCTCTGCAAAGCTGCCAAAACAGGGGTTACTACTTTAGAGCTAGATAATCTAGCAAATGATCTACATAAAAAATATGATGTTATACCAGCTCCTTTAAACTATGGTTCTCCCCCATTTCCTAAAAGCATTTGCACATCTCTAAATGATGTAGTCTGTCATGGAATACCTGATAAAACAAAGCTAAAAGATGGAGATATTTTAAATATTGATGTGACCTGCATATTAGATGGATACTATGGCGACACTTCTCGTATGGTGATAATCGGAGAAGTTTCAGAAGAAAAGAAAAAAGTTGTAGCCACCTCTTATCAATGTCTAATGGAATCTATTAAAATCTTAAAACCTGGTATTAAAATCTTTGAAATAGCAAATGTTATTGAAAAAATAGCAAAAGAAAAAGATTGTTCAGTTGTAAATCAATTTGTTGGTCATGGCGTTGGCATTGGATTTCATGAACCTCCTCAAATACCTCATAGCTATAATGATATTCAAATACCTCTAGTTCCCGCAATGACATTTACTATAGAGCCGATGATTAATGCAGGTCTAAGAGAGTGCGCTGTAGATCCTGAAGATAAATGGACAGCAAAAACCATAGATTCAGAACCATCTGCACAATTTGAGCATACTATTTTAATTACAGAAAATTCTCATGAAATTTTAACTCTTCTTTAAAGAGGCGCTGACTCTTGAGTATTTTGATTTTCTTTCTCAGTAGAGTCGTTTTTCTCCATAAAGTGATCGATTAGATTTTGTAGATTTTGATTCTCTTCTTTATATACTTTTAGTTCGCTCTCTGTTGTATCTAGATCTTTTAATAGCGCTTTTTCATTATCACTTAGATCTTTAAAATCGTCATTTTTATCTCTTTGAATTGCAGTTAATTTTTCATTCACCGCAAAAAGATCTTGACGAGTTTTATGTAAAACTAGCTGTTTTTCTTCGAATTGATCTTTTAATTGAACATATAAAGAATCTAACTTTTTAAATTCTTTAAGTTTATTTTCATATTCTTTTAATAGTTTTTGATCAGTAATATTTTCAAAACTTACTTTATTATCTGTCTTTTCAGTTTTTTGACTTTTAAGTTTTTCTATTAGCGATTCTTGCTTTAAAACTTTTTCTTTAAAAGCCTCTATTTCTTGAACATTTTTAGTTGCATTTTGAAGTTTCAATTGAAGCTCTTTTATAACTTCTTCTTTTTGATTTAATGTTTCATTTATCTTTTGAACATCTTCAAGACTTTCTTCTGAGCTTTTATTATTATTTTGAAGTTCTTGAATTAAAGAGTCTTTTTCTTTTAGCTTTTGATTCAAATCTTCAATATCTTTGATATTTATATCAAAGCTTTCAATTTGTGTTTTAAGCTCATTTACAACATCTTCTTTTTGATTTAATTTTAAATTTAAACTCTCAATATTTTGAAGAGATTGACTGGAGTTTTGAAGAGAGTTTTCTAAAGTTTTTATTCTTTCAAGTTTTTCATTTAATTGATGATGAACTTTATCTTTTTCTTCTTTTTGATTTTGAAGGCGCTGATTGACTTCTGATAGCTCTTTTTGAAAGCTTTTGTTTTTCTCTTGTAAAAATTCTTCGTCTTTTAAATAAGCGAGTTTTTCATAAAGCTCATCTTGTATAATTTTAAGATCATCGATCTCTTTAACTTTTTGATCTAACTCACCCAAAAGATAATCTTTTTTTTCTATACTTTCTTGAAGCTGGCTTTTAATCGTTTCATTTTCTTTTAATAAGGAGTTTAGTTGTTTATCTTTTTTATCTAAATCTACATTTAAAATACTTAAATTGCCTTGAAAGTTTCTTTCGGTATTTTCAAAGATTTTTTGTCTTTCATTAAGCTCGTTTTTAAGATTTATCACATCTTTATCTAAAGTAGAGCTACCCTTTACAATAAAGTTTTTTATCTCATCTAATCCAAAAGCTGTTGTAATGAGGCCCAGAGCAATAGAGATTTCTAATCCTAAATTCCAAAGATGAAAAGTCTCTAAGTTTACCTGAACATAAAAACTATAAAAAATTAACAAAGCTAAAGATATATAAAGGCCTTTAAATCTAAAACGGTAACATAAAAAAAGAGACGCTGCAGTTATTATACAAAGCTCAAAGCTAGCGAGTGCTATTGTTAAAAGCAAAAAAAACGGACCTAATAAAACCCAGAATTTTAAATTGCTTTCAAATTTTTCATCTACCAAAAATATTCTTTTTAATACCTGTTGCATGTACGCCTTTTAAGTTTTATTTTCCATCCTTTCAAAAAATTTCGCTAATTAAAACACCTGTTTTTCATAGCAAAATCGCATAAGAGTTTTTTTTACTTACTCTCTTACTTTTATATTTATTTGTTTTGATCTATTTTTTCCAGAAAATCTTTTTTAAACTTGAGATTTTTTATCTTCTCTTAAAAAATTTATCTTTTCATAGATCTTAAATTTTAAAAATTATCTTTCGCCGTTTCCATTCGGGTTTCAAAAACATCTTGAGCCCCATCAATTAAATAAGAAGCTAAATTATCATCACCTGAATAATTTAGTTCCACTTGCATTTCTCCATCTTTAGATGGCTGTGAGCATGTTATTAAAACATAACACGCATTATTTTTCCTCAGGTTTTTTTTGATATCTTCTAAATTCAAACTTTTTTTTCTTTTCTTTTTGAATACTTTAACAGGTATTTTCACTGCCAGCTCTTTTTTGATAAACTATATAACATTTCATGACATATTGGATCATATTTTTGCAAATACTTTTCCTTTAAAAAAAATAAAACAAGCAGTTTACTTAAGAAAAAAAATTATAAAAAATACTATATATTTTTTGCTTTTGCTCTCTTGACTAAGTTTGAGATTAGCTATACAATATATACTAAAAAACACAAAAAGGCTTTTTTTATGAACTTTATTAAAAGAATTTTTTTATTTATTTTAATAAATTTACTTGTCGTTTTAACGATTACTACTCTTTTAAATATTTTTAATCTAAGGCCATATCTAACAGCGCATGGGTTAGATATAAATAGCTTGGCTATCTTTTGTTTACTCTGGGGGTTTACAGGGGCATTTATATCTTTATTACTTTCTAAAAAAATAGCTAAATGGGCGATGAGAGTAGAGATAATAGATGAGAGTACTACAAACGATAATTTAAAATTTGTATTTGATAGCGTTAAAAAAATAGCTAATGAAGCCGACTTAGAGTATATGCCTGAAGTGGGAGTATATAGTTCTAATGAAGTAAATGCCTTTGCAACAGGCCCTTCTAAAAAAAGATCTTTAATTGCCTTGTCTTCTGGTTTGATCAATAAAATGCCTAAAGATGAAATAGAAGCTATAATTGGACATGAAATCTCCCATATTACAAACGGAGATATGATAACAATGACCTTGCTTCAGGGTGTTGTAAACGCTTTTGTTATGTTTTTAGCTAGGATTTTAGCTTTTGCAATTTCATCTTCTAATAAAAGAAACAGATCTTCTTATACTGGTAGTTACTTTTTTGTATATATCTTTGAGATTATTTTTATGATTTTAGGATCATTTGTTTTAGCTTTTTACTCAAGAAAAAGAGAGTTTAGAGCAGATGAAAATTCAGCAAGACTTCTTGGAAAAGAAAAAATGATAAAAGCTCTTCAATCTTTAAAATCATTTTATGACATAAAAGATTTGAAAAAAGAAAAGCTAGCAATTCAATCTCTAAAAATATCTAACAATTCAAAAAGGGGTCTTTTAAATCTATTTTCTACTCACCCACCTTTAGATGATAGAATTGAAAAGTTAAAAAATTTATAAATGATCCATTCAAAACAATGAAAAAAAAAGTAGTAGCAATTGGTTTATCTGGTGGAGTTGATTCATCTGCTTCAGCTTATCTTTTAAAAAAACAAGGATACGCAGTTTTTGCTCTTTTTATGAAAAACTGGCAAGATGAAAATTCAGATTGCTCAGCTCAAAAAGATTTTGAAGATGTTCAAAAAGTTTGTAAAACTCTAGATATAGAATATTATACTATAAACTTTGAAAAAGAATATTTGGACCTAGTTTTTTCAACATGTTTAGAAGAGTATAAATTAGGAATAACTCCAAATCCTGACATTTTATGTAATAAAGAGATAAAATTTAATCTCTTTTTAAAAAAAGCTCTATCTTTAGGAGCTGATTTTTTAGCAACAGGCCACTACGCACAAAAACAAATAATCGATGATCACATTCATTTACTTAAAGGAGTCGATCCCAATAAAGATCAAAGCTATTTTTTATATACTCTAAAATCTGAAATTTTAAAAAAAATAATATTTCCAATAGGACACCTTACAAAAAAAGAAGTTAGAAAAATTGCAAAGGATCAAAACTTATCTACTCATGCAAAAAAAGATAGTACTGGCATCTGTTTTATAGGCAAAAGAAAATTTTCTGAATTCATATCTAAGTATATCAATTATACACCTGGCGATATTAAGTCTATAGAAGGTCAAGTTCTTGCTAAACACGTAGGGCTTAGCTTTTATACTATAGGCCAGAGAAAAGGCCTAAAAATAGGAGGAAAAGGCAATGCCTGGTATGTTGCAAAAAAGGACCTTAAAACAAATACATTATTTGTCTGCCAAGGAGAGAATCACAAGGCTTTATTTGCATCAAAACTACTTGCTAAAAAATTAAGTTTTGTAGTGGATGATTTTTCTATAAATACTCCCTATAAATGCTTAGCTAAAATTAGATATAGACAATATGATCAAGAATGCACTATTGAAAAGCTTGAAAAAGACTCAATTGAAGTTTCATTTGAAAAACCTCAAAGAGCTATAACAGAAGGTCAATCAATAGTTTTTTATAAAGATAATATCTGTTTAGGCGGCGCTATTATCACAAAAATTTTATAGAAATCTTGTAACCAATCTCTAAAGACACTCAAAAAAACCTAAAAATTAAAATAAGAGATGAAAAAGCCCAAAAGAATTAATTATTACAAAAAAAAAGCGCTGATTTAAGTCAGCGCTTTTTTTTACTTAAAAAACTTTTATTTAAAATTAATTAAAAAATTGCTTTAGCTACATCTGGAAAACCAACTCATCATCATCAATTTCTTCTTCAGCTTGTTTTACACCAAAACTTCTAATAGTATCTGCAAAAAACTCATCTATAAATTCTTCTGAAAACAACCCACTCAAAGCTTTTTTTAAATCTCTTAACTCTGTTCTCTTATTTACAACTAAATCGCCTTCTTCAATAGATTCTCTAAAGTCTGTTAATATGATTCTATAGTTTCCATCTACTACTTTTACTCTAAAGTTCCCGGCATGAATATCTGTATCAATTCCATATTGGATAGATAAGTCATAAAATCCTTTGATCTGACCTAAAATACTAATTGCTTTTTGTTGGCTTTCATTTAAAGATTGATTTAATTGCTCTATGCGTTCAAATGATCTAAATTCTCCTGTTAATTCTTTCAATACATCTTCTAAAGATCTTTCAATTTTCTCAACAACAAAGTATCCATCTTCAATAGCTGTATTGGTATTATAAATAGTAACACATCTATCTTGACCGAAATTTTGTAGAACTTCTCTATATTGCTTAATTGAACTGTCCATATGTTCATATGTACTTCGAGCATTATAATTTTTTACATTTTCTTTAAAAGTAAGAACTAAAATTTCATTGTTAGATTTTCCGTCAACTAGAGGAGGAGACTCTGTAGGGACTCTCCAAGCAGTTTTATATTGAGCTTTACCATCTTCTGCTAACTTGGTTAAATGATAATCTCGTATAACGGATGGCACAGTAAAATGTGTTAATGTATATCCATTATGTGTAGTTACAGAACTTGTTGTTCTACGTTTAACAGGTGCTGGAGGAGCAGTTTTTCTTTCTATTTGCATTGATTGTCCCCTTGAGAAAAATTGAGGTGCTATCAAAAAAGAAGAAGGCATTGCAGATAAAGAAGATGCAGAAGATGCGGAAGAAGATGATGTCCTTAGAGGTACTCTTGGAGATAAAGAAGATGATTTTGAAGGGGAATTTTCAAATAGCCTTTGCGCTGTTTTTGATGTTTTATCTTCAACTTTTCTCCTTTTTAAAGGGCTTTGAGCAAACGGCATTGGCAAAGATAAACCTTGACCATCGGATAGAGGTTTAGATACAGGGCTTTGAGGTGGTGTCAAACTAGCAATTCTAAACATATTTACTTCCTTAAATTAAATTATTTTTTTATGGTTTTAAAAATTTTTATAACACTAATTATATAATAAAGATTATAAAAAAGTCAATATTTATTACTAATTATTTAATAGACTGCACGCCAGTGACTTGCGGCTAAAATCATAAGTAATTGATTATTAATCAAAAAAACAATTGATTTTTCTAACTTGTTTATATTATGATCCTTAGATTCCGTTAATAATTTTTATTTTAACGAACAAACTTTAATTTTTTATAATTCGCTTACAACAAAGGATTTAAAACATGCCCCTTACTTTTCCTAGACCTAGTCCTTTTAATAACGACCCATATTCTTTTCAAAAAAGTTATTTAGATTCATTTATTGATGATTATATGGGAAGCAACCTCTCCGAGCCAAATAAAAAAACTCTAATACGTAATATTCAAAGTTTAAGCCTAGAGCCCAACCTTCTAAAAAAGTTTTTTTTCAAAGCTCTTTTAAAAAAAGATTTCGATATTGTATCAGCTTTAATAAATGCTAAAAAAATAGATGTAGATACAGTTGATGAAAATGGCAATACTGCTCTTTTTTATAGCTCTGAGCTTAATGATCTCAGAATGGCTGGATTATTACTAGAAAATGGCGCTAATGTAAACTTCAAAAATGCTCAAGGCAATACTCCCTTAATACAGGCGGCTATGCACTCTAACGTTGCAATGCTTAATTTACTTCTCTCTTCTTATGGAGCTTTGATTGACGATAAAAATTTAGAAGGGTCTTCTGCTTTAATGTATGCTATATCTACTAAAAATTATCAAAATGCCAAAGCTTTAATTTTGAAAAATGCTAATGTCGATGATAGTGACAATCAAGGCATTACCATATTGATGGAAGCTATTTTACAAATGGGACCTATTGTAGATGAATCTGATCTTGAAATCATTGAAAGTATTTTAGAGAAAACCCAAAATGTCAACGCTCAAGACAGTTTTGGCGAAACAGCCTTAATGAAAAACAAAAATGTTCAAATTGCTAAAAAACTTTTAATCAAACAAGCTTCTTTAAGCATAAAAAATAGAGAGGGGCAAACCCCTCTTTTAATAGCAGCAAGACATGGTTTAGATGATTTGATAATTCTTTACATGTTGTCTGGAGATGCTAATATTGAAGATGTAGACCATGAAGGTTACACCGCTTTAATGTTAGCGTCCACTATTAAAGACAATATATCTACGATAAAAACTCTATTAAGATACTGCTCAAGAAGAATTATAAACCATCGAAATAGCATGGATCTTACGGCATTAAAAATAGCTATATATGCAAGAAATATAGCTGCTATAACAACCTTAATCAAAGCAGGAGCTTTATTTGATGATATAGAAAATTTTGATGTTTCAATGCTAAATTTAAGAGATCTTCAAGTTTTATCCAGACCAGATGGCAGTAAAACAGTTACAATGCTTTGGGAAACCCAAATACTTCCTTTCTATTTACAACCATAAGGTATGGTTCTAACAAAAATCATTGGGTTTAATATTTAAAAATTATTTCCTAGCATAGCTTTCTACTAAAATGGTCTTTTTTTTAATTTTAAATAGTTTTTATTAAGAAGGACTTTAGAACATTTTTATTTTGAAGAGAAAACTTCTTATAGCCCTTTGTCTTTTAGAAACTTTTTATAAATTCTTTAGTATTACTCAATTTACAAAGCTCATTTTTTTTCATGATATAAATATCAGTTGGACTTATCTCATCTATTAAATTTTTAAGATTAGAATTATTTAAAACAATAAAACTCACTTCATTGAAAGAAGAGAGTAAATCCACAAATTCATCTTTTGGGTTTTCATCTAAAATATAGATGATAATTTCTTTAGTTATTTTAGATAGTTTTTTTATAGCCTTAAAAATATCTGTAACTAAATTAAAGCTATGGATCCCTAATAAAGAGAATTTTTTATTCTCTAGAACTTTTTTCAATGCAAATAAATGAGAAAAATCAAAGATTTTGTTTTCTATATCATATTCTAAAAGTCTTTTTGCAAATACCTCAAGTGTTATCTCCATGCAGCCGATATGCTCAATTGCTATAGATGCAGCAATATTACAAAGCTCTGAGGCGTGATCTATTGATAGTTTATTTGCAATAGCAATACAAAGCATAGCAAGAACTGTATCACCAGCTCCTGTCACATCTTTTACTTCTTTAGTTTTTGCTGGAAAATTTTTTGTTTTTTTATCTTTTGAAAAAAGAGATATTCCATCTTTAGATCTTGTGATCATTAAATAATTAACATTTGTTTTATCTAAAATATTTTTAGAAGCAAGCTCTATATCATCTGCATCGGTTAAATTTGCAGCTATAAATGCTTCTTTTAGATTTGGTTTTAAAATAGTAGCTTTTGCATACTTTTTAAAATTATTGCCTTTAGGATCAACAATTACAGGTATTTTTTTTTCATTTGCCATATCAATTAAACATCTAAGTAGCTTATCAGATAAAAAACCTTTGCCGTAATCAGAAATGGCAATTACATCTATAGATTTTAAAATTTTTTCAAATCTTTTTATGATCTTATTTTCTAATTCTTCTAAAAGCGGCTCTATCTTTTCAAAATCTACTCTTAAAACTTGTTGACTCTCTGCTATAAATCTATTTTTTAAAGATGTTTTATAGTTTTTTTGAGAATATAGATAATCAACATTTGCATTTTTATCTTTCAGTAACTTTTTTAAAATATCACCTTGAATATCATCTCCTACCCTTCCAATAGCTGTGACTTTAGAACCGAGTGATAATAAATTTAAAACAACATTGCCAGCTCCTCCTGGCAGAATTTTTTCATTATCAACTTTTAAAACACAAACAGGCGCTTCTGGCGATATTCTTTTAACATCACCATAAGTGTAACGATCTAACATGAAATCGCCAATTACTAAAATATGCACTTTTTGAAGCTTAGAAAAAGTTCCTGTTAGTTTTACCATCTTTTATCTTTAAGTAAATAATTTTGAACATAATCTTTCACGCTATCTTTTATGGAAGTGATTTCAAATTCTTTATAAAACTTTTGAAATTTTGTCATATCAGCCTGAGTAAAATTTTGATACTGCTTATCTAGCTCTTTTGGCATATCGATATACTCAATTTTTACTTCTTTATTTAAAGCATTAAATAAAGCTATAGCTAACTCATTCCAGGTGGTTGCTCTTCCTGATCCAATGTTAAAAATACCGCCTATATCTTTAAAAGCGTCTTGAATTAAATGGCACGTCATTTTAACAGCATCTTTTACATATATAAAATCTCTTTTTTGCTCCCCATCTTTATAATTTTTTGGATCATTGGATTTAAAAAGAGAAATTTTCCCATCTTTTAAAATTTTATTAGTCATCTTATATATCATCGATGACATTTCGTTTTTATGATTTTCATTAGGACCAAATACATTAAAATATTTGAGTCCTACTATCCTATCTAAAATCTTTTGTTCTTTTGCCCAAAGATCAAAAAGATGTTTAGAATAACCATACATATTAATAGGTCTTAAATTCTCTAAAAGATTTTCATCATCTGAAAATCCTTGCTTCCCATCGCCATATGTAGCTGCAGATGATGCATAGATAAATCTTTGATCATTTTCAAGGGCATATTCCGAGAGCTTTTGAGTAAATCTAAAATTGTTTTCAAAAAGATAGTTAGAATCCCTACATATAGTAGATGAGCATGCGCCTAAATGAATGATAGCTTCGATTTGAGTCTCTTTTCCTTTTAAAAAATCAAAAAGATCTTCTTTAAAAACAAGATCTAAAAATTTTTTACCAACTAAGTTTTTCCATTTATCATTTTTTAAATCATCTACCAATACTAAATTAAAATATCCCAAATCATTTAAATGTCGAATGGTGCAAGAACCAATAAAGCCTGAAGCGCCAGTAACAATTATTATCTGGTCTTTAAAAATTTTTGATTGTTTCATATTTTCTTTTTTCTACAAAGAATACCAGTTTTCTAAATTTCTTTGGATATTAAAAACTGAAAAAAACTGAATTTTTTTGGTTGATTTTGGTTTTATTCTACCAAAACACATAAAACTAGATCCGCTTCCTGACATATGAACTTTATCAAATCCCATATTTTCTAAATAAGATTTAGTCTGTTGTAGCTTTTCATTTAATTGAAAAGCAGAAATCTCTAAATCATTAAAAAGTTTTATCTCTTTTTTTCTCAAAACAGCACTTTTTAAAACTTGTGGATCTCTTTTTTCTAATAAATTTATATCAACATTTTCATATACATTTTTCGTTGACATTCCAAAGTTTGGTTTTGCTATATAAAAATTCAGATCTTGAAAAGAAACGTTTTCAAAAACATCTCCAATGTTTTCACAAAAAGCAGTGCCTTGTGAGAAAAAAAAAGCTACATCAGCTCCAATTTTTTTAGAAAGATCAATTAACTGAGCTAATTGAAGAGGTCTATCAAAAAGCTCATTTAAAGCAAATAAAGTTGTAGCTGCATTTGAGCTGCCGCCTCCTAATCCAGACTCTATCGGAATATTTTTTTTTAAAAAAATCTCAACTGGATTTAAGATTTTGGTTTTTTGACGAAAAAGGGCTAAAGCTTTAATAATTAAATTATTCTCATCGAACTTTAGCTCTTTATTATTAAAGCAAAAAAAGTTGTCTTTTTTTGCTTTATTTATAAAAAAATGATCCACTAAAGAGATAGCTTGATACAAAGAAAATACATCGTGATAGCCATCTTCTCTTTTAGAAAGAATTTTGAAAAACAAATTCACCTTAGCAGGTGAATAAAAAGTTAGACTCACTTTGTCTCTTCTTCTTTTGCTTTTTTAGCTTTTTTCTCTGATTTGGCTTTCTTTTCTGTTTTTTCTTCTTCTTTCTCTTTTTCTATCTCTTTTTCTATCTGAGATTTTTTAACTTTTTCACCAACAATTTTTAAAGTAATTTTTGTCTCAATACCTTCTTTTAATAAAATAGGAATTTCATAAACACCTATTTCTTTTATTGGCTTTTTCAAAACTATATTTTTCTTTGTTAGCTTAATTGAGTGAACCTCAAAAAGAGTTGCAATATCTTGAGCGCTAACAGATCCAAACATCTTGCCATCTACATCTGCTTTAACTGTGATAGAAAGATCCATTGGCTCAATTATTTTCGCTAAAGCTTCAGCTTCTTTTTTCTCTTCTTTAGATTTAACCGCTCTTTCTTTTTGCAGTTTTTCTTGCATTTTTAAAGCATTTTTAGTCGCAAAAACAGCTGCTTTTTTTGGAAGTAAATAGTTTCTTGCAAAGCCTGGTTTTACAGCTACAATTTCTCCTAGCCTTCCAAGGTCTTCAACATCTTTTAAAAGTAGTAATTTGAGTTTAGATTTCATAATTTCCCCTTATTCTTCTGATACAAATGGTAAAAGAGCCATGTGCCGAGCCCTTTTAATTGCTTTTTTTAGTTGCTTTTGAAAATAAAAAGATACTCCAGTTATTCTCCTTGGCAAAATTTTCCCTCTCTCTGTTATAAAAAACCTTATATTTTCAATGTCTTTATAATCAATTTTCTTTATTTTTGAAGCCTCAAAAGGGCAGCCTTTTTTCTTTCTTATCCCAAATGAAAAAGGCCTTTTTGTAGTTCTTTCTTTTCCCATATTTTTGGTTCCTTATTGTTGTATTGCTAATGGTTCAAATTCTAAAGTTTCTAAAACCTTATCTGCTTTAGCTGTCATAAATCTTATTATATCTTCATGAAGTAAATACTCATTCCAAAGCTCTTTGATTGCTGATGTATCAATAGAAAAGTAAATAAGATAGTAATATCCTTCTCTTCTCTTATTTATTTCATATGCAAGCTTTCTTTTTTGCATATCATGAACTTTATGAATTTCACCTTTATTATCTTCAATAACTTTAGTAATTTTTTCTAACGCCTTTTTTCTCGCATCTTCAGAGAGGTTTGAATTCAAGATATACATCCCCTCATATAGACGGTTTCTCTCATGTGTCATTTTTTTCCTCTTTTTTTAATCTTATATTTGCTTTATTTGCAGCTATTTTTATTCCTTTTTCTAGCCAAAGCCCAATAAAAGTAATTGCTTTTTTAATTATCTCTTTTAGCTTCTCTTTTTCATTTTTTGTAAATTTATCTAATACATATGTCTTGAGCTCTTTTTTTTCTCTTCCAATTCCCACTCTTAATCTTGCGTATTTTTGCGTATTTAAATGCTGCTGTATACTTTTAAGTCCTTTATGTCCTGCTGACGCACTGTCTTCTTTTAATCTAAATTCTTCAAAATTTATATCTGCATCATCTACAACTATCAAAATATTTTTCATATCAATTTTCAAATAGTCTTTTGCTTTTTTTACAGCAACTCCACTTTCATTCATATAGGTCTTTGGCAAAAGCAGATAAACTTCAAAACCTAAAATATTTCCTTTTGCTACTTTTGCTTTAAATTTTTTTTCATCTTTAAATTTTAACCCATATTTTTTAGCTAAGCTTTTTACAACTTTAAATCCCACATTGTGACGAGTATTTTCATACACTATCCCAGGATTTCCAAGACCTACTATTAAATAAAGGCCCATCTTTTATCGCTTCGTTATAGTTACTACAACTTCATTTAACTTTCTAGACACACTAATTACTCCCTTCGGAAGTTCTAAATCAGATAGTCTTCTTACATCCCCAATTGACATATTAGCTATATCTATAATAAATTCTTTAGGAAGATCCTTTGGCAAGCATTTAACCTTCATCGCCCTAATAACTTGACGATAGTTGCCACCTTGCTTAATTCCAACGCACTCATTAATACCTATGCATCTTACAGGAACTTTTGTAGTAATTATTGATTTTTCATCTATCTTCATAAAATCTAGATGCATAATGTCATAGTTAATAATGAAATACTGAATATCTTTAACTATTGCTTTAAAAGTCTCTTTTTCCCCTTTCAAAGTAAAAATACAATTTGATAAATTTCCAGCTTCTAGTTTAGCTAACTGTTTTTTTACTTCTTCTTTTTTCAAATAAATATTTTCATTTTCTTTGCCTTTCGCATAAACAACTGCAGGGATATTACCAAGGTGTCTTAGCTTTTTTATCTGTTTTTTTTCTCTTTTAAAAATTGATAGTTCCATATAATTCTCACATTTTTTTTAGCTACTTATTTTAAAAAACTTTTACGTTTTATAAAACAAAAATATTTTTTTTAGATATTCAAAGAATCAATACTACAAGAGCATCAAAAAAAGATTATACTCCATGAGATAGGATATACGTCTAAAAACGCCTATCTCTCCTCAATGAAACTTTCAATGAGGCTTGACCATTTAAATGATCATAATTCTTTGGAACATCTAAATTGGGGTGGAAGGATTCGAACCTCCGAATGGCGATACCAAAAACCGCTGCCTTACCACTTGGCGACACCCCACTAATAAAACCAACACTAATATATGGAATAACAACATTTTTTTTCAAGAAAGATCAAGAATTTAAAATTTAACTAATAACTAAAAAAAAATATTTTCACTTTTAAAAAAAGTTATCTTTCCTTTAGAACTTTTTCTTTAAACTCACATCTTTTTTTTAACTGCAAATAATTTAAGTAATATGAGGAACTTTTTTATCATGCTTTAAAAACCTAAGAAAAAAGATAATACTTATAATTATGAAAACCAAAGATATTAACCAAATGGTTTGAGGAGAAACTTTTTGAAGGAAATAAACTATTACAATGGCTACTAGATAAGATAACGAATCCATCGATTCTATTATACCAAATATTTTACCATGATCGTGATGATGACGTTTTCTAGTAAATAGACAATATACACACGAATAAACAAGAGAATAATTAAATCCAAAAAATAACATCAAAGCAATTGAATAAATTGGATTAGTTAAATGAAATATTTGAGATAATAAAAGAAATAAAAAACAAAAAAAAGTAGCACCGATAGCATAAATAAAAACTTTTTCATCACTTATTTTTGAAAATTTCAAAAATATCATCCCCAAAAAGGCACCGGAAATCATCTCAATAGGAGCTACTTTAGATAAAAACCCATCAAATACTTCTGATCTAAATGCAAACTGATAAAGCGATATTTCTAAAAAGAAATAACCAATTACCCCCATAATAAAATATTTATGTTTTAAAAAATTATGATAGATATATACAAATTCCTCTCGAATTGATAAGCGCTTTGGCAACTCTCTATCTTTAATATCTTTGAATATAAAGAAAACTAATATTGTACATAATATCACCAAAGCAAAAGCTATTATTAAAAGCGTATTGGGCTCAAGAAAATTTTTTGAAACAACCTGTGAATAATCCCCTACAAAATAATAAAAAAGCGACATACATACAAAAAAACGAAAGTTCATAAATTTTCTTGTTATATCTTTAAATGCAGATACAGCGATAGGGGTAACATTACCAGCGATTCCCAGCATCAGAATATAAATGATTAAATAAACTACATTGTGCCATAGAAGCCAAAATACAAAAAACACCGAAGCTACTAAGTTAATCAGCATGGCAAAAACAATACTTTTTTTCCGGCAATAATAATCTGATAATCCTCCTTGGATAGGAGCTGAGAAAAATGCAAAAAAACTAACAGCTAAAGGAATAATTATTTTATCTCTCACACTCGGATCTACTCTGATTATCGAAATATAAATAAATTGAGTAGTTAAAATGCAAAAAAGCAGTAATTGGTGCATAAAATATCCTTAAAATTTAACTATATATTTTTCTTTATTTTTTTTCTAAAAATCTAAAAATTATTTAATGAAAAAGATCTCGTGAATCAAAAGACATCTTGATTTTTTTAATTTAAATTATTATCCCATACTAGGACCAGGTGTTGATGATCTAATACAACCGCTTGCACTCCTAGGACGATGAATACATCCAAATCTTATTAAATGTATTTCATCCCATTTTTCTTGTTTTTCAATTTCAACTATAAGTTTTCTTATTTTTCCAATGGTTACATCTGCATCACTTTTAAAATTTCGAAATACCCAATTTCTCAAAAAAGAATCTGCTAAATAACTGACATTATGAAATTTTGCATCATGTAAAAGTTTTTGGACATACATTTTAACATCAAAAAAAACATCTATTTGAGGATATAGAATGCACTTGATTTTTATTGCAATATTTTGCCAAAGCTCATTATCACTTACGAAATTACACCAAAATCTTCCAAGAGCTCTAACAGCTTTGAGATCGGTAATATCTAAACCTTGTTTTAAAATATTTAATAAAACCTCTTCAGGCATATTTTCGAGCAAAAAAGGAGGGTTTATTGACATGTTTTTTTTAGACGTTTGTTTTTTTGAAAAATAATCTTACAAAAATACTTTTTTTTTGCTACAAAAATTTATTGGGGGTAATAAATTGAGAGTCGTAAATATAGCAGCAGAGCTAGCGCCAATAGCAAAGGTAGGAGGCCTTGGAGATGTTGTAGGAGGACTTACAAGTGAATTAGTTAGAAAAGGCATAGATGCGATAGTTATTTTACCTAAATACAAAAATCTAAAAACTAGCTTTTTAAAAGACCTAAAAATTTACAAAAAAAACCTTAAAATTTTTGAAAAAAAAAGATGGCAAAAAAACACTATATATTCAGCAAAACTAAATAAAGTTCAAATTTTTTTAATAGAAGACAATAAAAACTATTTTTCAAAACCAAAAATTTATGGTTATAGATCTGATGTGACTAGATTTTTATATTTTTGTAAAGCAGCTCTAGAATTTTTAAAATCTCAAAATATTAAAATCGATATCTTACATATTCATGATTGGCATACAGCTTTTGTAGCTCCCCTTTATAAAGAGATTTACTCAAAAGAAAATTTAAAAGTAAAAAAAATCGTACTTTCTATTCACAACCTAAAATATCAAGGATTTTGCAAACCCAAAGACATAGATAATCTAGGGTTTGATGGAAAATATTTTTTAAAAGATGAAAAGCTAAAAGATCCAAATAGAGAAAGAACTTTAAATCTTTTAAAAGGCGGACTTATTTATTCAAATTTAATAGTTCCTGTATCTGAAAACTACGCAAAAGAAATCTTAGTCAAAAAAAATGAACAAAACCTCCATAAAGTTTTAGAAAAAAACAAAAAAAAGATAAAAGGAATTTTAAATGGACTTGATCCAAAATATTGGGATCCAAAAACAGATAGATTTTTAAAACATAAATTTTCTAAAGATCTACCAATAAAAAAATTAATAGATCAAAAAAAGAAAAACAAAAAAGATCTACAAAAATATTTAAATCTAAATCTTGATGAAAAGCCTCTTATTTGCTCAATTGGAAGACTAGTTCCTCAAAAAGGACCTAGCTTAATAAAAAAATCCTTGCTGACAGCAATAAATAATAGAGCTCAGTTTGTTTTGCTGGGAGATGTCTTTGATAAAAAAACTGCAAAAGAGTTTTATAAACTAAAAAGTGATTTAAAAAATAATAAAGATGTTTCAATTTTATTTGAGCATAATGAAAAACTTGCACACCTCATTTTTGCGGCAGCAGATTTTGTTATCATCCCATCTTTATTTGAGCCTTGTGGGCTAACTCAAATGATAGGTTTTAAATATGGCGCGATTCCAATTATTAGAAAAACAGGAGGACTAGCTGACACTGTTTTTGATTTAGATGATAAAAAACTAAAAAAAAGTAAAAGAAATGGTTTTTCATTTGATGACTTTAGTGAATATCAAGTTAAGATAACAACTAAAAGAGCTCTAAATTTTTGGTATTTGAAAAATCAAAAATTTTACTTACTTGTCAAAAAAAATATGGAGCTTAATTTTTCTTGGACTTCTTCTGCAAACAAGTATATAAAAGCTTACAAAAATTTACTGAAATAAAAATTTTTTCATATATTTTCTATTGGCATAGATGTAATCTACAGCACTAATAACACTATATATAGCAGCTATTGAAACGAGGCCTAAAGAGGCCCATCTTAAAGTCTCGAGTGAGATGTAGCCTAAAGTAAACGGAATTAATAATAAAACAACAATAATACTAACAACTGCTTGCAAAAAAGTTTTAATTTTACCACTTTTCCTAGCAGCTAAAGCCACTCCTTTAAGAGCACAAATGGTTCTAAGTGTGTTTATAAAAAACTCTCGATACAAGAACACAAATACCAATAAAATTGGGATATCTATCCAGCTTTGAGTGAATGTAAAAAAAACTGAGATATTAGTGATACTATCTGCCATAGGATCCATGACTTTACCAAGATCGGTTACTTGATTTCTTTTTCTAGCTAAAAATCCATCTACTAAATCGGTAAGCTCACAAAAAATTAAAATAAAAAGCAAGATATATGGCATCCAAAAAAGATTGATTCTTAAAAAGTCATATTTCAAATAAACAAGAGGAAAAAAAGGGATAATAACTATTCTAAGTAGTGTTACATAATTTGCTATATTCATTTATATCCTAAAAAAAACTAGTTGGAGTTTAATGAAATCTCTTAAATATTAGCAAGCTATTATCTTTGCTTTATAGCAAGTTGGCCACAAGAAGCTAAAATATCGTTTCCTTTGGTATATCTTTGAGAAACGTTCATTTTTTTAGACAGCAAAAAGGATTTGAATTCAAAAGTTTTTTTATGGTTGGGTCTTTTAAAATTTAAACCTTCTATCTCGTTATATGGAATTAAATTAATTGAGCATTGAATATCTTTTAAAAGCAAATACAGTTTTTTTGCGCATTCAATAGAATCATTGATATCTTCTATTAAAATATATTCAAAAGAAATATCTCTTTTTGTATTAAAAGCATAATCGTTTAAAGAAGAGATTAGATCACTAAGCTTATATTTCTTTGTATATGGCATTATTTTTTTTCTTATCTCATCTGTTGGCGCATGCAAAGATAGAGCTAAATTAACTTTTAGATCTTTTTCTCTTAACTTTTCAATATTCTCTAAAATACCAGCTGTTGAAACTGTAATTTTTCTTTGAGATATTTTTAGATATTTTTCATTAGATATTATTTTTATAGCTTTTATGAGCTCTTCTAAATTTAAAAGAGGCTCTCCCATTCCCATAAAAACGATATGGGTTGGTTTTTCATTTATATCATTTGCAACCTGTAGAATCTGCTCTATTATCTCAAAAGCTAATAGATTTCTGAAAAACCCTTTTTTTCCAGATGCACAAAATGTACATTTAACGGGGCAACCTACCTGAGAAGAGACGCAAATAGTTTTTCTTTTATCGGATAGAATAAGTACAGCTTCAATAAAATAACCATCTGCTAATTCAAATAAATACTTTTTAGTCTCTTGATCTTTAGATTCTTCTGTTTTTTTTAGTTTTAAAGAGAATAAAGAGTAGTTTTTTTTCAAAAAATTTCTTAAATCTTTTGATAGATTTGTCATCTCATCAAATGATTTTACCCCTTTTTTGAAAATCCATTCAAAAATTTGGTTTAAGCTAAAAGCTTTATATCCCTTATTTTTAAAAGTTTCTTTTAAATCTGTCTCATTGTAACTTAAAATACTCATAATGCATTAGATTATAAGCCTTTTGAGATTTCATTGAAATCATTTAAAATCTGAAAATTTGCTATAAAATTAAAATTTTTTTTATAAAAAAAACTACTCTTTTAAATCTTTGTTCATTCAACTACCACTTGTTTAGCAACTTTTTCTTCTTGAAATGGCGCTGATATTTTATCTCTAAGCAAAAATATCCCTATCAAATTTATCGTAATTAAAGCACCACCTGATAGTGACATTACTAAAAGCGGCACTCTTTGAGAAAAAAACGAAAACAAAATCAGTGAAAAAATGGCATATAGATAATATATTTTAGCCCCTCTTTTTGGACTTAAATAATTTGCACATTTTATACCAACAACAAAGTAAGCAATAATTGTTGAATAGCCTGTTAAAACCAGAAAAATTGGCATAAAAATATTCATATGAGGAAAATATTTACTAAAAGCTAATTGTATCAATTTTGAACCTTCAATTGTAGCTCCCATCTGCCAAATTGAGCTCATGAGCACTACTAATATGCTAAGAGTACAGATAAAATTATCTATAAAAATCCCTAAAATGGATAATGCAGCTTGGCTCTCTGGTTTTTTATTAGAAGATTGAGAATTTATTATTGAGTCATATCCAATTCCAATATCACCAGAATATACAGCTGTAGATATCCCTTGCTTTATAGCAATAATTAAACTAGAGCCTGCAAAACCACCGATTGCTGCATGACCAGTAAAGGCACTATTAAACACTAAAGACATAACTTCTTTTAAAAGAGCAAAATTTTTAATGATAATAAAAAAACACATGCCAGAGTAAAAAACCATAAAAAATGGCATTAAAACACTTGAAATTTTTGCAACTCTTTTAATCCCTCCACTGCAGGCATATAAAATTATTGCTAAAAAAGCAAAAACTATAAAGAGTTTATTAAAATGTAAATTGTCTGATAAAGAATCGCAAATTACATTAAATTGATAGATCTCCACTCCATAAATACAAAGTAAAATAGCAACAATAATAGGAAAGACATTTGATTTTAAGGCAGCTTTTAAATAATACATAGGCCCGCCTTCAAATTGATTTCCTTTCGTTATTCTATATTTCATACCAAGAAAAATCTCTGAGTATTTTATCAAAGCTCCAAATGGAGCTGCAAGCCACACCCAAAATAGTGAGCCTGGTCCCCCAATTTGAATAGCAGTAATAACTCCAACAACATTCCCAATACCTACCATTCCTCCAACGGAGCTGAAAAATATTTTTATAGGATGAATACCTTTATCTTTTTCTACATTTTTAGAAGCTTTAAAAAACTCTAGTACAATGAGTTTTAGTTTTAAAATTTGAAAAAATCTAAATTTTATAGATAGATATATCCCTAAAAAAGCCACTAAAACAAATCCAACATATCCCCAAAACATAGTATCTAAATAGTTTAAAAAACTATAAATCTGATTAAAAATCGACATAAAACAACTCCAAAATTAAAAATTTTTATATTTATTTAATGAAAAAAAATGAATTACTTACGCTTTGATCTGCATTTAGATTGCTTGATAAAACTAAAAGATTTGAAAGATTTTGTATTAGATAATTTTTTGATTTTGATTTTTAAAATATTTAAACTGCACGTTATACCTAAATTGTCCATAAAACTAAAAGCACTCATAAAATGCCTCCTCCTATTGTACTTTTCTTGGTTAAACCCTATTGTACATAAAAAAAGAGAATTTACAAAGAACTACTTAATATTTTTAATGGAAAATTAAAATTAAAAATAACTTTATATTTGATTAGATCTTATTTATTTCTAATTTAGATAAATTAATTGAATCAAAATGTTAAAAACCTTATAATAATGAAATATAAAAAAAAACTATTAATATATTTTTATGTCTTTTTCAATCAATCTTGAATCAAATAGATTTTGGTATTTTCAAATTCCTACTTTATTAATATCTACTCACGTTACGCGAGGCTTATGCAAAATAGCTGGATATGAATGTTTAGCGCATGCAACAAGTTTTACTAATTACATTTCTATTTTAAAATCAGGTGGTAATCCAAGCAAAGGAGGAGAAACTACAAAATTAGCAGTAAATTCTGAACTAGGCGACAGAGCAAATAACTATTTTTATGTATTTAGAGATTCTACGATTACCTTACAAAGCCTGATATCGCCAGAAGGTCCGCAAAGTATAAGAGAAAAAATTGGAGTTTTTTGTGTAAAATCAATTTATAGAAGAATTTTCCCTTTCCCTCACAGCTATTATTCTTATATTGCTCAATGCAAAAAAAAACATTCATCATTATCCAATATTTCCAAATGGATTATTCTTAGCAGTATTTTTTGTTCGATATTTACTCCACAAATACGATTCATTTATACTTTAGAAGAGATTTCAACAATAGCAAAAGATGATGATGATTATGCTATGGGACTTGCCTATAAAACATCGCATCATTTACCATGCGATAGAATCGGAATATTAGGCTTTCTAAAGCACCTCCAAAAGGATCATATACTAAAACATATAAATAATCATCCCTCTAAAGTAATTCAGGGCATTGGGCAATTTGCTCTTGGAATTTTTCTCACTTATAAAGGTTTGGGACTTTTTTTTTAAATATTTTTGAATTTTTCTATAATATGATTTTTCTGTTATGAAATGAATTGACTATTTCGGATAAATGTACACTTTTAATAGAAGATGGCTTGAATAATTTTGAGCTAAAAGATTAACTCTTATTTATTTCTATTAACAAAATCTAATTAATTGAAACTTTTCTTTTTTTTCTAATCTTTTTTAAAAGAGCTTTCTTTAAAAGAACTTTTTTTGCTGCAAAATAGCTTTTTTTAGCTACCATTTTATCTTCAATTTTTCTGGTTTGGAATGCTACATTTTTGGATTTAATAATAATTTCTTTTTGCTCATCTTGATTTGTTAGCTTTAAAAACCGTTTGTTTAAAAAGACTACACTTAATGTCCAAACAGCGATAACACCAAATAAGATAAGTGCGATATATGGCACAATAACGGCTAGTGATCCAAAAATGATTATTAAAGCTTGAAGTAAGAAAGCGCCTCCTGCCTTTGAGAATTTGATAACTAAAATATCGATAGCTGCCTTTCCTTTTGTTCTAGATATATTATCTAAAGGGATATATGCCATCTCTTTTGTAGGCTCATAAAAAGAGAATTTAAAACATTTAGCCAAAGCATTTTGAATAGCGCCAAAAACAATTGCCATTACTAATGTAGAAGTGCCAAAAAAGCCTACAAAACCATTTAGCTGATCTTTAAAGATAATAAAACCAAAAGATCCAATAGCTGCGAGTAAAAACACTAAAGGGGTAACAAGAGCTGCTTTTTTCCATCCAAATTTTCGTATTACACCGCCTCCGACAAACAGCATTATCAATGTTAAAATTGATACTATAGATGAAAAATATCCTATAAATGCTGAGTAATCACAAGGATGTGGAAATTGTTGTTTTAATTGATTCTTCCACACTATATCGGCAAAACTAACTGATATGGAGTATCCCATAACGATTCCAGCAATTAAAAGAAGATATCTGGATTTTAAAATAAATTTTAAAGCCTCTATTACAGAGGTTTTTTCTTTTTCATTTTTAATATTGTTTTTTTCATCTATTTTAAATCTTTTATCTGTAAGAACATATCTATTTATCCAGTAATATACTCCCATGATCGATAATCCTGAGATAAATAAGATACTCATTAAATATTTTAGAGTTACTCCCCAAGAATCTACAATGGCTAATTTACCTACATTTGAAAAATAAATATTTGTTGGTCCTGCTACCATCATAGCTATAGCAGCTCCTATTCCAAAAAGTGAATAAAATCTTTTAGACTCAGATATTTTGGTAGTATCATTTGAAAATCCCCAAAATAGAAAAGAGACGCCTACAGTTCCCCAAAGCTCACTTAACGCATAAAATAAAGAAAAAGTCCAATTTCTAATAAGAGCAACTCCTCCTGAAAATCCCCTTGGCAAAAGAGCTTCCAATTTATCTGCAAATGCATGGGGATGCAAAACATCTTTTAAAGGATACAAAACAAACCCAAAAAGAAGATAAAACGATATAAAAAAACCTATAATTGAATAAAACAAAGTTTTTTTTGAAAGTTTTCTAGATAGCTTTGAATATACAAACATAAATAAAAGAGCTAAAGGAAGCGTTCCCCAAAGCTTTAAAAAAGCGATAGTTTCTGCACCAGATCCCCTAGCCGTAACTATCAACGGCTCATTTATATCTTTTAAAATGGTGTAATTAAAAACAAAAAAGAAACACATCAAAAACATCGGAATCACTTTTTTTAGCTCAACTTTTTGAATTGGCCAAAAAAAAGATCTTAGGTTTTTAAGTAGCATTTACTTTCCTTATAACTTTTTAAAGCGCCTATATTTTAAGAGATAGCACCCCTTTTAATAAAGACATCTCTTTAGCTGCGCTTAAAATGAAAAAATTATTACATATTAAAAATGCTGAAGATAAAAGAAGCATCTGTTTTTTGATTATTTTAGGAGTTATTAAAAAAGATTTTACTTTATTTTTTAGTTTATTCATAAGTTAATCCCGTTTTTTTTTATTAAACTACATTATAGACTGCCTGCAATTAAACTAAAAAGAAATCAGGAATTAAAATAATTACACTTTATTATAATTATTTATTTATTAAAAAAAAACATTAATTAGAAACGCGAATTGCTACCTTAAACCTTTGAGATATTTTGCTTTAAAATCTTAAAAAAAGATTTTAATAAAAAATTCCCTATTGATACTAACCTAGAGCAGCTTTAGCAATTACTTGTATTAACGTAGCTGTTACTAAAGAAGGAATTACATATGATGAGAGTCCCCCTCTACGATGGTGATATTGATTTGGAGCATTTCTTCTGCTTCTACTAGATAAAACCTTTTGACTTATTAGCGCCACACTTGTAGCTAATCCGAGAGTTATACAACTATATTCTATATGTGTATTCATTATTTTTTGATTAGCAGATATTAAAAAAACAAGAGCATTAAACGCAGCTAAAAGGATAAATGTTTCCTTGATCGCAACTTTTTTTTACTTCAGCATGTATATGATGATCATATTGAACCCAGAACTTTCTTGCAAAATTACGAGTGACGGCTTCTGACTCATCTGTTTCATCACCTACAAGAATTCTGGTAACCGGAGGGGGCGGAGGATTAAAAAAATCATTGTTAAATAATAAATTCTTTATGTCACGGAACATATAAAGTTCTCCTGTTTTCCTAAAAATGACTATATTAAAACATAAAATGAAACTAATTAAAAATTAAATATATTTTTATAAATAAACAATTAAATTATTCAAAAAATTTTTAAGGATTCCAAAAAGCTCTTTTTAAAGAGAGCATAAATAGTTTTAACATCCTAAAATGATCGTGAATAGCCCACCAATAGATTGTTTTAAAAAGCCCAAAATTTTTATAAATAATTTTTAAATTCTCAAAGGCTTTGAGCAAAATCAGCTTAGATGGTATTTTTTTGAATTGATAATCTGTTAAAACTCTATTTGAAAAAACCACTTTTTTATCTTTTTTTAAAAAGATTTTACAAATCATATCAAAGCCAGGCTGAATTTTATATCTTAGGTTGAATTTTTTTAGTTTTTGGACAGATTCTACTGAAAACCAACAAGATTGTATATTCATAGGAATCTTTCCTCTCTTAAAATAATCAAAAGAAAAACTAATAGCTTCTGGATTTAAAAATTCATCTCTTCTTAAAAAAGCTGAGCTAATTAGATGAGGATATTTTTTTTCTATGATTAGATCTTTTAGATAACTCAAAATATATTTAGATATCAATATGTCTCCAGAGAAAAGAAACTGGATATATTTACCTTGAGAGAGATTTAAGCCTTTGTTCATCAAAACAGCTAGATTTGTCTCTTTTGAATATTCAACAGTTTTTATCTTATCCATGTATGGCTTTAACATGATTAGATTTCTTTTCTGATTTGAGATTGAGATAACGATGATTTCATAAGATTTTTCTCTTTGATCTACAATACTTTTCATTGTTATGTTCGCTAAATGAAAAAAATCTCTTAGCAAAACTACAATAGAAACTATAGGTTTATCTATATTTTCTTTGTCCATTTTATCCTCTTTATAACTTCAAAATAAAGATTTAGAAAAATTAAAGCAATAAGATGCAAAAAAAACTTACAATTGAGATTAACTCTCTTTCTAGATAAAATATAAATTTCTAAAGATGAACGGAAAAAAATACATGAAAAAAAACGCTGCTATAGATCCTTTAAAACCAATAGTTGCTCTTTGTAAAAGAAGAGGTTTTGTCTATCCAGGCTCTGAGATTTATGGAGGATATGCAAATACTTATTCATATGGCCCATATGGAGTTGAAATAAAAAATAATATAAAAAATATTTGGTGGAATTTCTTTGTAAGATCTAGATCTGATATGGTTGGAATAGATGGGCCAATACTTTTACATCCATTGACTTGGAAAGCCTCTGGTCATATTGAAGGATTTAACGATGCTTTAATAGATTGCAAAGAGTGCAAAGCTAGATTTAGAGTAGATAAGCTAATCGAAGATCAAACAAATCAAGATGTAGAAGGATTGTCTTTAGAAGACTTTTCCGATATTTTGAGTAAAAAAGATATAACCTGTCCAAAATGCTCATCTAAAAATTTTACAAAAGCCCGGCACTTTAATTTAATGTTTAAAACTGAAATGAGTAAAACTGATTTAGAGCATAATATTTCATATTTAAGACCAGAAACAGCTCAAGCTATATTTTTGGATTATAAAAATGTTGTAGATACTATGAGAGTTAAAATCCCTTTTGGTATAGCTCAAATAGGAAAAGCTTTTAGAAATGAAATTACCCCAGGTAATTTTATATTTAGGCTTATTGAATTTGATCAAATGGAGATCGAATATTTCGTTGAACAAAATACATGGCAAGAGCATTTCGATGCTTGGCTTCATGATATGAGAAAGTTTTGCTCTATGATTGGGCTTGATCCGAATAAATTAAAAGAATCAGAGCATGCAAAGGAAAAGCTATCTCACTACTCTAAAAAAACGCTAGATATAACATATGATTTTCCATTTGGCACAAATGAACTCTATGGCTTAGCTTACAGAACAAATTTTGATCTATCTCAGCATCAAAAATATTCTAAAGTATCTCAAGAATATATTGATAACGTTAACAATAAAAGATTTATTCCTCACGTAATAGAGCCAACTTTTGGGTTAGATAGAACTATTTTAGCACTTCTTTGTGATGCCTATGAAGAAGAGAAATTAGAAAATGGTGAAATAAGAACTGTTATGCATTTTTCAAAAAACATTGCTCCTGTAAAAATCGCTATATTTCCACTCATGAAAAAACCAGATCTTATAAAAGAAGCAAAAAAGATTTTTGATGTTTTGAAAATGAGATACGCTACAGAATATGATGAAACAGGCGCTATAGGCAAAAGATATAGAAGACAAGATGAACTTGGCACTCCTTATTGCATTACTGTTGATTATCAAACTTTAGAAGATAATACAGTGACTATAAGAGAGAGAGATTCAATGAAACAAGAGCGTATAAAAATTGAAGATTTAAAAAATACTTTTATTGATTATTTTGAAGAATCTTAGATTCTTGTTTTAAACCTTCAATTTAAATAATCTCACTTAGGTTTATTTTTTTGAAAAGTTTCTAACAATATGTTTTAACTTGAAAAAATCTTTATACGTTCTTTTTTTTATTTTTTGTTTTTTTATTACTTTTAAAATCTTTTCTTTTTCTTGAGATTCATCTGGCCAATATGAAATCGATCGATCTAAAAAAAACATTGAATCTTCTGTTATGTTTTCAATGCCAGATGGTCTTGAAATTGCTGAATCTTCAAATTTTGTTAGATCTAATTTATAAGCTATCAAAGAAAGAGCATTTTGATCATGCCTAGCTGAAAAAAAACCTCCATTTTCAGCCGCCCACAGCCATTTATCCAAAATAGCATTACCTATAAAACTATTTAAATTTAATCCCAAAATTCCAGCTTCTGTGGTTTCTATAAAATTTGCTTGCTGAGGAGTTACATCAAAAAGATTTAAAACAAACTCATTTGTATACTCGCTTAAAATAAAATCTGCTCTATATCCAAAATATCCATTTTTCTCGATTTTCTCAAAAATAGACTCTATTGGTTGAAGAGGCAAAACAGCGCTATCTAACCATAAAACAGTTTCATAGCCCATGTCTTTTACTTCTCTAAAAAAAAAAGGCTTAAATGCAAATAGCACATGTGCATATTTTAAAGAGTTTTTCTCTAAATTTGGCCATCCTCCTATTCTATAAATAAAATGACCTTTATACCCGATTAAAGAAAGAGATTTTTTCATTCTTTTAACGCCTTCAGGATAATTTTTATTGAAAGATGTATAGCAAATAATACATCTTTTTTTATCCTCTTTAGATGTATTAAAATAAAGCTTTTCAAATATCGGTTTCATCTGCCTTTTTTTTCCAACTAATCGAAATTCTTTAGCTTTTTTTATGTAATTTTCATCTAATAAATTTTCATTATTTTTGATTGTTTGAGAAAACAATTTTAGCTCTTCTCTTTTATTGTTTTTAAAATGTTTTTGGATTTTTAAATAATCTCTAAAAGTTGGATTTTTTATATCTTTAATAGATGAATAAGGATCTTTTTTTGAATTTTCACAAGAAGTACAAACAATTAAACCAATAACTATAAAAACTAAAGTCTTTTTAAATTTTTTCATAAAAAATTTTCTCAAACATTTTCAAGCTAAAAATAACCACTGTAACTTCTAATTTTCTTTCCTGAAGACGAAGAAGACTCAAAGAACAATTGTAGGTCTTTGATTTTTTAGATCGTCAAACTCTTTAGCAAGCTCTAAAACCTCATCATCTGAAAAGCTAGCTGAATGAATTTTTAGTTTTATCTCTTCTCTTTTCTCCATCCAATATCTATCTAAGATTTTTTGAATAGTATTAATAAAATTCTCTTTGATTTTATCTAGATTTATTTTCTTTTGAAGCATTTCAGATAAAAAAAGTCTTTCTTCTGCATTTTCTAAATCTATAGCAAATGCGAGTAGATCTTTAGAAAAATTTTCTTTATTGCTATTCATATATTTTGAATAGAGATTTTTGCAAACCCTTACTTTGAAATGCTCTAGAGTAATATTATTTTTTGCTATTTCAATTAACTCTGGCTTCGATGTGCCTTGCAAAAATAGCTGTCTTAAAAGATCTGTCTCTAAAATTAGATCAGGATTAATATCTGAAAAAGATAGATCTGCTTCTTTTTTTATATAAACATTTGGAGCTTCGGATTCAATTGGAATCATCTTTTCTGGAGTTTGAGTAAGTTTAGCGAGTTTTCTTAAACTCTCATGTACCATTAAGGGATGTTCCCATTTTTTTATACGTAGGGCAACCTTTTGAACAAGTTCATTTTTCCCACTAGGAGACTTTATATTTATTTTTTTTGACAAATTTTCTACTAAAAAAGATAGATAATCAGAACTCTCTAATATGAGTTTTTCAAAATACTTTGGACCATATTCAATTAAAATAGAGTCCGGATCCATTTTTGGAGGTAGATTTAAAATATAGGTCTCGATTGCATTTTTTTGAAATAAATCCCCTGTTTTTATAGCAGCCTCTATTCCTGCTGCATCTGAATCTAGAGCAAGATAGACTTGATTTATCCCTAAATTTATCAGCTGCTGAGCATGATCTATTGTAAAAGCTGTTCCTTGAGATGCAACGGTAATAGAAAATCCAAAATAGATTAATCGAAAAGCATCTATTTGACCTTCAACAATTATTACTTTTCTTTGTTTTGCTATATTTTTTCTAGAGTAATTTAAACCGAATAAAACTTTTGATTTTTTAAAAAGAATGGTCTCAGGAGAATTTATATATTTACCACCAAAAGTATCCTCTTTATATTTTCTTGCAGTAAATCCGATTACACAGCCGATAGCATCTTTAATAGGGATCATTATTCTATCAGTAAAAAAATCTTTGTCATTTTTTGTAGTAAGTCCTGCTTGAAATAAAAGCTCTTTTGTAATCTTTTTATCTTGGCAAAATTTCTGAAACTGATAAGAATCTTTAAGCGAAAGACCTATTTGAAAAGTTTTAATAAAATCTAAATCAATTCCTCTATCGAAGAGATATTTTAAAGCATCTTTACCACTATCTGTATATAAAAGTATAAAATGATAAAATCTCGAAGCTAAATCTAAAACTTCTTTTATAGCTTTTTTAGATGGCCCTAAATTTTTTTCATTTTCATTTTCATTTAACTCTAAATTAACAGAGAATTTATCTGCTAAATATTCAACTGACTCTGTAAATGACATCTTTTGATGGTTCATTAAAAAAGAGATGGCGTCACCATGAGCTGAGCAACCATAGCAATGATAATGCGTATCTGATCTATTTATTACAAAAGATGGAGTTTTTTCATCATGAAAAGGACATTTAGCTTTAAAATAACTTCCACTTTTTGAAAAATCTACATAAGGAGATAAAACTTCAATAAGATCTATTCTAGATCTGAGTCTTTCTAAACTTTCTTTAGTGTATGTCTTCATAAACATTATCATAACAGGTTTTAAGAAAAAGAAAAATAGCTCTTTTTTTTTATTATAGCTAAAATAGGTTAAAAAAAATAAAAGGATAAAAAATGAGCTTTTCTACTCCAATGATGAAACAGTGGCAATCTTTAAAAGACAAAATAAAAGATGCGCTTTTACTATTTAGGCTAGGAGATTTTTATGAAGCTTTTTTAGAAGATGCATATATTATCTCTAAAGAGCTAGATCTTACTTTAACAAAAAGACAAAATATCGCTATGTGTGGCGTTCCTCATCATGCAGGTGATGTTTATATCGATAGATTAATAGCCAAAGGTTTCAAAGTAGCGATAGCAGAGCAAGTAGAAGATCCAAAACATGCAAAAGGAATCGTTAAAAGAGAGATCACTAAAATTTTATCGCCAGGAGTGATTTTTAATTCAAACCTTTTAAAAGATAAATCAAATAATTTTTTTATCTCTTTATCTCAAATAGGCTCTGTCTATGGTCTTGCAATAATTGATTTATCAACTGCTGAATTTATAGCAACAGAAATAGACGATGAAAAAGAATTATTAAATGAGATATATAAGCTAAATCCTTCAGAGATTTTAGTATCTACAAAATTCAAAAATAATAATCTCCATCTTTTTGATAAGCTCTTTATCGATTTAAAATTTTTTATAACAGAAAAAGATAATTGGTATTTTGAGCATGAAATGGCTTTAGATGTTTTATTAAATCATTTCAATACTTTTAGTTTAGATAGCTTTGGGCTAAAAGCTATGAGCTCTGCTATAAATGCAGCAGGCGCTATTATCTCGTATTTAACTGAAGATCTATTTTTAGATTTAAAACACATAAAAACTATAAAAAGAGAGAATTTATCATCTTATATGATGATTGATTATGCAACTGAGAAAAATCTGCAAATTATTAGCTCATCTACTTTAAATGAAAATAGCACACTACTTTATCTTTTAGATAAAACCAATACTGCAATGGGAGGAAGACTTATAAAAAAATGGCTAAAACTTCCTTTAATTGATCTTGAAAAAATTAAAAAAAGACAAAACTCTATTAAAGAGTTTTTAGATAACTTTGAAACGACAATGGACATCTCAAATTGTTTCGAGAATATCAAAGATCTACAAAGACTTTTAATTAGAATAATAAATAAAAGCGCATCACCTAGAGATTTAACGAATTTAAAAGAATCTATCAAAAAAATTCCTGAAATAAAAATCCTACTTAAAAAGTTTAATCAAGCTCTAATAAAAGAGAATGAAAAAAATCTAAAAGATATAACTAAACTATTATCTCTTTTAGATGAAGCACTAGTAGAGCTTCCGCCTCTTAGACTATCTGATGGAAATATCTTTAAAACTGGCTACAATAAAGAATTAGATGAACTAAAACAAATTAGTAAAAACAGTTTTATCTGGCTAAATAACTATCAAAATGAGCTAAAAGAAAAAACAAACATCAAAACTCTAAAAGTAAAATACAATAAAATCTTTGGCTATTTTATAGATGTTTCTAAAGCGCAGGCCGATAAAGTTCCAAATGATTTTATAAGAAAACAAACTCTTGTCAACTCAGAGAGATTTATTTCTGAAAAACTAAAAATTTTTGAAGAAAAGATTTTATCTTCTGAAGATAAAATAAAAACTTTAGAAAACGAACTTTTTTTAGATTTAAGAGAAAAGGTTTTAAAATTTTCTTGCGATTTAGAAAAAATATCTGAAGGCATAGCTAATTTAGATGTTTTAATTTCTTTTGCAAAAACAGCAAAAGCTAAAAATTTTATAAAACCAGAAGTTAACGAATCAAATACAATAGATATCAAAGATGGTCGCCATCCCATTATTGAAGAGGCTCTTCCTACAGGAGAATTTATCGCAAACGACACTTATCTAGATAATGAAAACAATCAGCTATATTTAATAACCGGGCCTAATATGGCTGGAAAATCCACATATATTAGGCAAGTAGCTATCTTGATTATAATGGCGCAAATAGGTTCATTTATCCCAGCTATTGATGCAAAAATCGGCATTGTGGATAAAGTTTTTTCTAGAATTGGCGCATCTGATGATTTAGCAAGAGGTCAATCAACTTTTATGGTTGAAATGACAGAGACCGCAAATATTTTAAATAATGCTACAAATAGATCTCTCATAATTTTAGATGAAATCGGAAGAGGGACATCTACCTATGATGGCATATCTATTGCTTGGGCAGTTGTAGAATATTTAATTAACACAGAAAATAAAAAAGCAAAAACCCTATTTGCAACTCATTATTTTGAGCTAACTGAGCTTGAAAAGATTTTAAAAGGAGTGACTAACTACAACATTCAAGTCAAAGAAACTGACACAGAAATTGTTTTTTTAAGAAAAATAATAAAAGGTTTTGCAGATAAAAGCTATGGTATCCATGTAGCAAAACTCGCAAATATGCCAGATGTTGTCATAGATAAAGCAAAAAAGATTTTAATTAATTTAGAGAAAAACTCGCAAAATAAAGAGAACTTTGAAAACAAAAAATCTAAAAATTCAAAAGCCAAAATCAACAAAACTACAAATCAGTTTACCCTCTTCGATATAAAAGAAAATCTAAATCAAAAATTTGAAAATGTTATAAAAGAAATTAAAGATATAGATATAAATAAATTAACTCCAATAGATGCTCTGCAAAAGATTTATAACTTAAAGAAAAAAATAGAGAAACAAAACTAAATCATAGAAAAAAAGGTTGTTTTTCGATGACATTTGATAAAAATCTTTTAAATAAACTGCCAAAAAAATGTGGCGTTTATATCATGAAAGATTCTTCTAATAGAGTTTTATATGTCGGAAAAGCAACCAACTTAAAAAACAGAATAAAACAGTATTTTTTAGGTAAAGATACAAGAGTTAGCGTCTCATTTTTAGTAGATCAAGTAAAATCTATTGAAACCATAATAGTTACAAATGATAAGGAAGCTTTAATTTTAGAAAACACTTTAATCAAAAAACATCAACCTAAATACAACATTTTACTAAAAGATGATAAAACATATGTAAGCATAATGGTGAGCACCTCTCACAAATGGCCGATGCTAAAACTCATTAGATTAAAAACTCAGCCTAAAGATAAAAACCTGTATTTTGGACCATACACAAATACAAGAGCTGCAAGAGCTGTAAAAGCTTTTCTTTTAAAACTTTTTCCTCTACGTCAATGCTCTAATAGTGAGATTCAAAATAGAACAAGACCTTGTATATTATTCGATATTGGTAAATGCATAGCACCATGCGTTAATAAATGCACAAAAAAAGAATACGATACTTTAGTTGAAAATGTAGTCCAATTTTTAAAAGGTAAAGATCCTTTAATTATAAAAGATCTTAAAAGCAAAATGAAATTAGCCTCAAAAAATTTAGAGTATGAAAAAGCTAATGACTATTTAAATCTTATAAAACAGATAAAACACATTCGGCTAAATCAATTCGTAGATATTTTAGCTGCTAAAAACTCAGATGTATTAGGAATTTTTCAAGAAAATCATTTTGTTCTGATTGTAAAACTTATTTTCCAACAAGGAAAACTAACTACCTCTGAGCACTTTTCTTTTTTTGAAATTTTTTCTTCAAAAGAAGAGATTTTAGAAGCTTTTTTACTTCAGCACTACTCAAAATTATCTCAATCTAAAGAAATAATAATTCCTATAAAACTAAAAAATCAAAAAACAATAGAAAAAATTCTCACTCATAATCATAAAAAAATCAAAATCACTTACCCAATAAAAGGAAAGAAAAAAGAGCTTATAAAATTAAGCTTTGAAAATGCCAAAGCTCTATTTTTTCAACAAAAAGATCAAAAATCTTTAGATGAAAAAAAACTACTTAATCTTCAAGAGAGTTTAAAGTTAACTAATTTTCCTCATGAGATTATTTGTTTTGATACTTCTAACATTTCTGGAACCTCTCAAGTAGCTGCTATGGTAACTTTTATAGATGGTGAAAAGCAAAAATCTAAAATGAAACTTTTTAAATTAAAAACTTCAAAAAAAGGTGATATCGCAGCTTTTGAAGAAATTTTATATCGCCATTTTTCAAAAATAAAAATTTTCCCAGATCTTTTAATTTTAGATGGAGGAAAAGCTCATTTAAATATCGCTATAAAAGTTCTAAATAAATTAAATATTGCAAATGTAGATATTTTATCTATCTCTAAAGAAAAAGCAAAACACACAAAAGCACTAACTAAAGAAAAGATTTTTATCCCTCATTTAAAAGAACCTATTTTTATAAATCCAACATCCCCCACCTTATTTTTACTTCAAGAAATTAGAGATGAAGCCCATAGAGCAGCTATAACATTTCATAAAAAAGTAAGATCTAAAAAAATAGTATCTACAAAACTTATAAAAATTCCTGGAATCGGAAATAAAAAAACTCTCTCTCTTCTAAAAAAATTTAAAAGCATCGAAAACTTAAAAAAAGCTAAAAAAGAAGATTTAGAAAAATTAAAGATTTTGAATTCTAAAGATATTGAAAAAATCTTAAAATTATAATCTTAGTTTTCAAAAAGTTATGGCTGGATATAACCTTTTATACGCGGCCATAACTTTTTGATTTCTAAATCTTTTTCATAGACAACCTGAATTTAAAAGAGCTTGAAAAAAGAAAACTTTAATAACCTTAATTTTTTTTTACTAACTTAAAAAAAATCTACTTCTCTTTCAGAGTAAAAATAAATTCTTTATCGTAATTTAAATGATCTAAAAGCAGCTTTCCAATTTTCTCTTCGATATTTAATAAAAACTCTTTTTTATTATCTAAATTATCTACTCTTGCGATAATCTCTAATTTATCTTTTACATCTACATTTACTTGAAAATTATTTTTTTTATCTGGATAAATTCTTTCGAAATATTTTTCAATATAGTTTTTAATGAGCTTTGTATCTATATCTGTTTTATTTTTTTTCATTAAAACTTTTAAATATTGTTTTTTGTGAAGTTGATAAAATGAGATAAATAAAATAAAAGCTAAAGATAACGTAAAAAGACCAATTTTTAAAACAATATCGGTATTCTCTAACATAAAGTTTATAAAAATTTCTATAAATTCAGGTTTAAAATATAACATAACAAAAAATGAACCTATAGCAAATATCAACATCATAAATACTAAATGAATAGCTGATATGAGAATTTGCATAGCTCTCATTTAAAATCCTTCGTATTCTTCTTCATTATTTACGATAGTCTCAAGTTCGTCTTCATCATCATCATCTTCATCTGCTTCTGTTGCTGCTACTTCAGATAAAAGATTTTTGAAAATAACGTGTACAGAGCTTACATGAAGTCCTGTATATTTTGAGACATCTTCAATGATTTTTGATTGAATCTCTTCTGATTTTTCTGGAATTGCTATTCCAAATTTAATATTTACCTCTAATTTCACAGATACTGAATGCTGTTTTTGATCTTGCTCTATGTGAATTGCAGAAAAACTCTCTTGAGCATCTCTACCAAGCAATGAATCAATAAGCCCTTTACTAACTAAATGAATTCCTTCAATTTTATTTAAAGCTTTAAAGACAATTGATTGAAATACTTTAGTTTCTATATCTCTTGAAAAAGTTGTCTCTGGCAACTCAATCTCTTTTGTATCCACTTGATTAAATTTTTCATTCATATAAATACCTCTTTAAAAATTCTAATCACCATTTTAGTTTAATTTGAATTTTCTTAAAACTACTTTTCTTTTATTTCGAAATATATGAAAATTATAAAGATGAAAACCAACCGAAATAATTGTTTATGGAATCAACAATTAAAGTTTTAGTTAACGCTATTTTACCAGTCATTTGTTGGCTGTTTTGCGCCATAACTAGCTCAAAATTAGCATATAAAAAAAATAGAGATACTCAAACTTGGTTTATTCTAGGATTGTTTTTTGGAATTATCGCTTTAGCAATAATCTATTTTTTAAAACCTTTAAAAATTATTAGAAATATTCAAAAAAAATCTAATCAATCTTTAGCAAATCACTTCTCTATTTTAAAACCTTTAAAAATTATTAGAAATATTCAAAAAAAATCTAATCAATCTTTAGCAAATCACTTCTCTATTTTAAAAACTGATAATAATTATTGGTATTATTTGGATAATGAAAAAAACCAAATTGGTCCAATGAGCTTAAAAAAGCTATATGATATTTATTTGAAAGAGAAAATTTCAAATTATACTTATGTCTGGAATGATTCCATGGACACCTGGAAAAAATTAATAGACATATCTTCTTTATCTAAACTCTTAAAGAACTCTACCAACTAGCTTTAAAAACGCCTGGAATATACCCGCTAGATGCAAGTTCTCTAAAACATAGTCTAGATAGTTTAAATTTTCTTAAGTATCCTCTACATCTACCAGTTCTTTGGCATCTATTTCTAAGTCTTATTTTTGAAGAATTTTTTGGAAGAGCATTTAAAGCATAGACAGCTTTCATTCTATCTTCATCAGGTTTTGTCATATCGACAATAATTTTTTTGAGCTCAGCTCTTTTATCCTTTTTCTTAGCTACTAATCTTTCTTTTTTCTTTTGTTTTTCTACAGATGATTTTTTTGCCATATTTTTCCTTTAAAATTATTTTTTACGAGCAGGGCCCTTTTGTCTTTGTTTTCTGTTTGGATCTCTTTTGTTAATAACGTATAGTCTTCCTCTTCTTCTAACTAGCTTATCGCCTTTAGAAGGATCAGCTTTTACAGATGCTTTAGTTTTCATAAAATTTCCTTAACATAAATTGGTGTATACCATTTTATTTTATTTCGATTTTCTTTTCAATCTTCTTGAAGAATTTCTTTATTTTCAATATTATAGGTCCTTAAATTTAAAATTATAGGCTTACTTATGAAACGTACATATCAACCGTCTAAAACAAGAAGAAAGAAAAAATTTGGATTTAGAGCAAGAAATAAAACAAAAGATGGAAGAAACATCATTAAAAGAAGAAGAAGAATCGGTAGAAAAAGACTTACTGCTTAAGTTTAAATTTCCCAAATCTTTAAAGATTAGGAAAAAAAATGAATTTAAAGCCTTACGCCTTTCAAAAAACAGGCTAAAAGGATCTTTTTTAATCTTCGATTATAGATTCAATGAAGAGATATCTAACCCAAAGCTTGGAATTACCATCTCTTCTAAAATCGCAAAAGCTCATATAAGAAATAAATTTAAAAGACAAATTAGAGAAATATTTAGACTTAATCAACACAGCCTAGATAAAAACATAGAAATTTGTATTCGAGTCAAAAAAAAATCAAAAGATCTAAAATATCAAGATCTAGAAAAAGATTTTTTTAATTTAATCTCTTTAATTAAAAAATAGCCTCTATCAAAAAAAATCTATTTTTCTTCTGATTCCGTATTTTGCGAAGTCATTTTCTCCAAAATTCTTGTTAATAAGTTCGATAGTTCTATATTTAGATCATTATCAGAACATCTTAAATATAGGCCAGCTAAAGCTACATCTTTTGCTTTTTCATATCGGTTCATTTGAAAATATAACTCTGCAATCTGCTTAGAATTACTTGCCGACATTGTTATTGTTCTATTTTTCACCTCAGTTTCTACTGTATTTTGAGGGACTATCGCTTCATTAAATTTTATTTCTTTTTTCAATTCTTCTAACGATTTATCCAATATTTCTTTCAATTCTGAATATTTTCTTTGCTCAAACAAAGCCTTTGCATGAATAAAATAAATTCTCCTAATGATCTCAAAAATTCTTAGTTTATCAGCTTCTGTTTTTACTAGAGATAAAGCTTCTCTATAAGCATGTATTGCATCTAAACAGGGCTGTTCTGATTGTGGATATTTTTTTTGCTCCAATAAAGCTCCTGCATAACTGTTATAACTAATGGCAATTCTCTCTAAAATTCTTAGTTTATCAGCTTCTGTTTTCGCTAGAGATAAAGCTTCTCTATAAGCTTGT